>Ga0208764_10002370_pt1 | contig 11874 bp, 12 predicted proteins | sample ETNtaG_18_FD_185762 | JGI IMG/M metagenome (GOLD analysis project Ga0208764, IMG submission 185762) | Marine microbial and viral communities from oxygen minimum zone, Eastern Pacific Ocean - ETNP201302SV91 (SPAdes) (version 2) | ecosystem: Environmental > Aquatic > Marine > Oceanic ... | reverse complement strand
GCCATCTTTGTAATGGAAGTCCATCCCCCGCTCCCCTGACTAGAGTCATCGGCGTGTGGCAATGAGCGTTAACTAATCCCGGCATAAGAAGACCGCCTATACGTTGTTCTCGTGAATGTGAAGTCATTCCGGCCATTAAGGGCCCCACCGCAGAAATCTTCCCGTCTGCGTCAACATCTACAAAACCTTGAGAATAAACATTGTTGTTAGCATCACAGGTCACAATCGTGTCAGCAATATAACGTTGCCCAGTTTCAACGTAACTGGAATAGATATTATCCGTCATAGTTGACAATAGTGTCGGCTATATAGCGTTGTGGCTGCATAAAAAAAGGCTAGTTGAGAAAACAGATTTCTTTACAAATTTTACCAGCATTCGTCTTTTTATGAATTAAGTACTAATCTTCGAAGACCTATTAAATAAGGAAAAAATGTCAGCGCACGACGAAGACAACAAAAAGAGTCTCAGCGACAAACCAAAGTGGTGGGATACATTCCCTTGGTGGGGAGTCGCTATAGCCGCCATTCTTTTCTGGATGGGGTACCAGATAGTAACTAAAAATAGCTACGAACTGGCATGGGACAGAGTTATCCCAGGTATCAGCATTACTATCACTGCGACCCTTCAGGCATTTGCTATTGCATTAGCTTTGGGATTATTAGCTGGGATGGGTCAACTTTCGAAAAACGTAATCTTACGAAATCTAGCCAGAACGTACGTTGAGTTCATTCGAGGTATTCCAATACTTCCTCTTATATTTACCGTCGCTCTTGTCTTAATTCCTCAGCTTCAAAATGCTTTAGGTTTCAAACTTTCATTTCAGATGAGGGCTACTGTAACTCTTGCTTTTATTTACGGTGCATACATGGCTGAAATTTTCAGAGGGGGAATCCAATCAATCGCTATCGGTCAAGTGGAAGCTGGAAGGTCACTTGGGCTAAGCAGGCGTCAAACTATGAATTCAATCGTATTACCTCAAGCAATGAGGGCGATCATCCCTCCTTTAGGAAATGATTTCATTGCAATTCTGAAAGACACATCTCTCCTTTCTGTTCTAGGGGTTCTTGAGGTCACACAACGAGCAAGACAATTTTCGGCTAGCACTTTCAAATTTCGAGAAGGCTACTTTGTTTTAGCTTTTATCTATCTCATTCTCACACTTGGTCTCAGCTTGCTTTTGGGAGTTCTCGAAAGAAGAATGACCCGTGACGATAGAGGCGTTCGAAGTAATAGAGGTATCGACTGATGATCTCCATTAAGAATCTTTCAAAAACCTTTAACAAAAACATCCATGCTGTTAGAAATGTTGATCTTGAAATAGCCGAAGGAGAAGTTGTAGTAATTGTTGGGCCCAGCGGTTCAGGTAAATCCACAGTTCTTAGATGCATTAATAGGCTTGAGGTCCCAACTGAAGGAACGATAGCAATCGATGGAGTCGAACTAACAGATCCAGAATGTGATATTGATGCGATTAGAGCTGAAGTGGGAATGGTCTTCCAGCAATTCAACTTATTCCCTCATCTAACAGTCATGGAAAACATTTGTTTAGCTCAAAGAAAAGTAAGAGGGCGCAGTAAGAGCGAAGCGAACGAAATGACCATGAAGCAACTCATTAGAGTGGGTATTCCTGATAAAGCAGATTCCTACCCGCGTCAACTATCAGGCGGACAGCAACAAAGGGTTGCTATTGCTAGATCATTAGCTATGGAACCAAAAATTATGCTTTTTGACGAACCCACTTCAGCACTGGATCCTGAAATGGTCAAAGAAGTCCTAGACGTGATGCTTGAGCTAGCTTCTGAAGGGATGACTATGGCTGTGGTTACACATGAAATGGGTTTCGCTAAAGCGGCTGGTGATCGTTTAGTTTTCATGGATGAAGGCATGGTGGTTGAAATCGGTTCACCAAGTCAAGTTTTCGATAACCCTACTGAACAAAGAACTAAAGACTTCTTCGATAAAATCCTTTATTGACTTCTCTCCTTTATTTTTGTTTCAGACTCTAGATAGACTGAGGCATGAATGGTAAAGATTCGGACTTTGATGAATCTGTTTTTTCTGAACAAGTAACCAAAGGTCCAAAAGTTCTTCTACATGATCATCTTGATGGAGGTTTGCGACCCTCCACGGTTATTGACCTTGCGGGCATCTCAGGATATGAAAATCTTCCATCAACCAACGTTGAAGAGTTATCACATTGGTTTCATGAAGGCGCTAACCGTAGAGACCTGAACCTGTATCTGGAAACTTTCACCCACACTGTGGGAGTTATGCAGGATGAATACTCTTGTCACCGAGTTGCAAAAGAATGCGCAGAAGACCTTGCTGAAGATGGCTGCGTTTACGCGGAGATAAGATTCGCACCTTCCCTTTTTACATCTAAGGGGCTATCTGTCCATGAAGTAATAGAAGCAGTTTTGTCGGGTTTTTATGATGGTTCCTCTGGAACTAATCTAAATATAAAAACAATAATCACTGCTATGAGAACCAGTAGCGACTCAAAGATGATTGCGGAAACTGCTGTTGATTTTCGGGATAAAGGAGTAGTTGGTTTTGACATTGCCGGCCGTGAAGTTGGTTACCCTCCAACCAATCATTTAGAGGCATTTCAATTTCTTCAACGCGAAAATTTTCACTTTACAATCCATGCCGGTGAAGCGTTTGGTTTAGCTTCTATCTGGGAAGCCATCCAATACTGTGGAGCTGAACGCTTAGGGCATGGAGTAAGAATTATTGATGACATAGACCAAGATTCTTCAGGCAACTTTCAACTTGGAAGCCTGGCGTCTTTCATTAGAGACAGAAGAATACCTTTGGAACTATGCCCGACATCCAATATTCATACAGGTGCAGTTCAATCGTTAGAAGAGCATCCAATTGAACTACTGAAAGACCTAGGTTTTAGAGTTACCGTAAATACTGACAACAGACTGATGAGCGACGTCTCAATGACTTCTGAGTTGATTTCGTTAAATAAAACTTTTGGCTGGGATTTAGACGACTTCTCTTGGCTTACTGTGAACGCTATGAAAAGTGCTTTCCTTCCGTTCGATGAAAGAATCCACTTAATAGAGAATATTATTAAACCTGGTTGGAGAGATCTCTCCTAAACAGTTTTACACTAAAGGAAATTGAGAATTTATCATGACAACTGCTTCGGAGTCAGAGTCACGTCAGATTGTTGAAAATGCAGGAATCCCTGTTTCCAGATGGAAAATTGCCAGTAATCCTGATGAAGCTCTGAAAGCTGCAAGAGAGATTGGTTTTCCTACTGCATTGAAACTCAATGCACCTTCTATCGCTCACAAAACTGAGCAAGGTTTCGTAAAACTTGGCATTAAGACAGAACCTGATCTTTTAAATGCCGCCAAAGAACTTCTAGAAAATAAAGTTAATGAGAGCAATCTGATAGTCACAGAAATGCTTCATGGTTCGCGTGAAGTCATTGCAGGTATGGTGAGAGACTCTCAATTTGGTCCTTGCGTAATGTTTGGATTTGGTGGAATCTTAGCTGAAGCTATTGCTGACGTTGAGTTCAGACTCGCCCCAATCACTTCTTATGATGCAAACGATCTTATTTCTTCCCTGAAAACAACCAATCTCTTGAAAGAGTTCCGCGGAGAAAAAGCTATCGATCTTGATGCAACAATTGATCTACTCATAAAGCTTGGTGAACTAGCCGCAGATGAGAAAATACTGTCGATTGATTTAAATCCTTTGATAGTTGTTGACGGACTGCCAATAGCAGCTGATGCCCTCGTTGAATTACAAGGATAAACGGTATGACTATGGATCTTAAATACTTGTTTGAACCCAAGGGTGTAATAGTTACAGGCGTGTCAAGCCATCCTGGAAAATTTGGTTCCGTAGCCCTGCATAACATTCTTGCGTGCGGATACGAAGGGAAAGTTTTTGCTTTTGGACGTGAGGATGGAAGAGTTCTAGAACAGCAAGTATTCACTTCTTTTGACTCAATACCATCAAATGAAGCTGATCTGATGATTTTGTGCACTCCCGTCGAAGTCAACGAAGAGCTGGTTAGAAAGGCTTCGAAAAAAGGTGTAAAAGCGATTTTTTGTGCCGCAGGTGGATATTCAGAAACAGGTGAAGACGGATTAATTGCCGAAAAAAGGCTCGTTTCTTTAGCAGCAGAATTAGATCTAGTTCTTGCCGGTCCCAACGGACAAGGAATTGTTTCCCCCCATGCAAATCTTTGCGCACAAATTGTTGCTCCTTACGCTCCAAAAGGACGCATAGCTGTGGTGTCTCAGTCAGGTAATTTTGTTTCAAGTTTTCTCAACTATGCCAATCAAACTGGCATAGGGATTAGCAGGTCCGTCTCAGCTGGAAATGCTGCAGCAACAGAAATAATTGACTTCCTTGAGTGGTTTGCTGTTGACCCAGCTACCGACGTTGCTCTTTGCTACTTAGAGGGCTTAGAAAAAGGCCGAGATTTTTACGAAAGAGTAAAAGAAGTTGCAAAAGAAATGCCTGTTGTGCTTGTGAAAGGTGGAGTTACTATAGGCGGTCAAAGAGCGGCTGCATCTCATACTGGTTCACTCGCTAGTGACTCTAAAATCTTTGAGGGAATGGCTAGACAAGCCGGTATAACACGTGCTCCCGATATAGAATCTGCCTTCGAAATTGCTGCAACATTCGCAACGCAACCTCTACCTAACGGTCCTGGTGTGCTTGTTCTTACTACAGCAGGCGGGTGGGGTGTAGTGACTGCAGATGCAATTAGTCAAACTTCTGATTTAGTTTTAACTCCCCTACCGAGTGACCTGAAAGAATCAATCAATGACTTACTCCCCCCACGTTGGAGTAAAAATAATCCGATCGATTTAGCAGGAGGTGAGACTAGAGACACAATTCCAGAACTCCTTGCATTAGCGTCCAAACATCCAGAGATTGACTCAATAATTCAGCTTGGACTTGGCATACAAGGAAATACTGCGAATCTTGTGAAAAATGGAAAGTTCTACCCTGAACACGGTCTTGAAAGAATTGTCAACTTCCACGAACGACAAGAACAAAGATATGCAGAAGCTTCCATTGAGGCTTCTTTAGCTTCCGGTAAACCAATCTTAGTAGCTTCAGAACTAGCGACTACTCAACCAAATAACCCGATGGTAAAAAATATCCGCGATTCAAGCCGTTTATGCTACGCATCAGCCAACAGAGCGGTATCTGCGCTCAATCACCTTGTCAGATACTCAAATTGGAGAAATCAAAATAGCTGACTTTTATGAGACAAATGTGTTAGGTAAATTGTCTTAAGTGATTGACCACGTTTTTTCCGATGCAATAGGTGCTTTAAGAGACTCACTAGAGTCCGCACGTCTTGAAAGACAAGACATGGAGGAAAGTTTCTATAACGATCTTCTGATAGGAAATACATTCTGGAGGGTTTCCTACGGCCTCCCAGGTGAAGGCAAACCTCCTCGTATTCATTGTGACCTGGCTCTTGAATGGCCAACATGGTCTCAGACTTCTTACAGGCAATGGTGCCAAGAAGGAGAACTAGGAGAACCTGTAGAAATACTCGTTGGAATTGTTCTAAGAATCCAGCGTTTAGCTAGTCAGCCAGACCCGCAATTATTCGTCGACAATCTACCGTCGAGTAATCCAAAGTTGGAAAATAGCACATTCGAAAAATCTGGTACTACTTTAGAAACTATCTACGAAGTTAACGATGAAAATAAGGTTAACGAGACCGAGTGGGCAATCGAAATATCGTATGAGGGAAGTTATGAAATGAGTTCAAAGGTTATTGAAGATATCTCAGAACTGGACTTACATTTCAGCCAACTGGGAACTTGGGTATCTAGCTCTTTAGTTGCTCTCGGGGACTTAAATTTCGAATTTTTAAGTGACTAAGTTACTTCTGATTTATTTTTAAATTCCTTCTTCTAAACCCTTATTAAGAGGCAGCAAATCATCAAACTCTGAAGATCGATTTTCCGCCTTAGCTTGAAAAGCTTCTTTCATGTCAGCAGGTTGAAACATGCCCGACTGCCATGTTGCAATATAATTTAAAGAATCAGAAGTTGAATGATCTCTTGAATAAGTGATCATTTCCTTTGATCCCCAAATAGCTAGTGGTGATTTTGAAGCGATTTCTTCTGCAACTTCCATAACACCGTCCAAAAGAGAGTCTTGATCAGAAAAAACTTCATTCACCAAGCCAACCGATTTCGCTTCATCTGCTTTCATTCTCCTTCCCGTGTATGCGAGCTCTCTGCATACCCCCTCAGGGATTAGTTTCGGGAGCCTTTGAAGAGTTCCTACATCTGCTGTCATACCTATATTTATTTCCTGTATACAAAAAAAAGCATCCTCAGATGCATATCTCATGTCACATGCTGTAACCATGTCAACTGCACCGCCTATGCAACCACCTTGTATGGCAGCTAATACAGGAATCCTCGCTTTCTCTAAACAGTTGAAAGAGTCCTGCAAGTGAAGAGCATTCTCACGAAGATTAGCTCTAAGTCGACCGACCTCTGCCTGGGACTCTCCTGAACCCATCGAAAAAACCGACAAATCCATACCGGCTGAAAAATGTTTTCCGGTTGAAGCCAAGATGACCACTCTGGCTTCCCCACTGGAATTTATATCACCAATAACTTTTGGCAACTCAGACCAAAAAGCTGGGATCATCGTATTTAGTTTTTCACCTCTGTTTAAAGTAACAGTTGCGATACCTTTTTCTATAGAAACATCGAAGCATTTGTATTCATTCATGAGACCAAACTAGCTGAGAGTCATAGAGATCACGACAATCGGACAGACTACAAGAGATGTTGTACTAATTTTTTTGAATCGGTTTCAATTCGTGGACCAAGACTAGTGATCACCTCTGAAGCCATCAGAGAACCAATCTCTGCACACTTATCGAAAGGCCTGTTTAGACTCATTCCGAAAATCACCCCACTAGCAAAGATGTCCCCTGCGCCAGTGCTGTCAAGCACATCTTTAACTGGGACTGCTTCAATTGAAGTTTTTTTAGATCCTTGAACCACTAATGAACCTTTAGAACCAAGTGTTACAAATGCAGCATCTATATCTTTTGAAACTTTTTCAATTGCATCATCGAGATAGTCAGTCATATAAAGAGAACAAATTTCTTTTTCATTGCAGAAAATATAATCAACGAACTCTTTTAAAAGTTCTAGCCAATCTTCACGATGTCGATCTACACAGAAAGTATCTGATAGAGCGAGAGCAACTTTACGATTTGAAGATTTAGAAATCTTCATAGCTTTACGTATAGCTTCTTTGGAATCATCCGTGTCCCACAAATATCCTTCACAGTAGAGAAGTCCAGAGGAGGCAACTAATTCTTGACTTACATCTTCCGAGGATAGATACGCAGATACTCCCAGAAAAGTATTCATTGTCCTCTGGGCATCAGGAGTTACTTGAATTAGGCAACGCGCTGTGGGTAAATCTTCACCTGTACCACAAGAAAAATTAACTTTAGCTTTTGACATTCCTTCTCTGAATACCTGACCTAAGTCATCATCTGAAATCTTGCCAATGTATGCCGCTGATCCTCCTAATTGCGCAACACCCACCATCGTATTTGCCGCTGAACCTCCTGGCATTTCTGTGCCCGCTGGCATTGCTTCGTACAGTTCAGCGGAACGTTCGGCACTTACCAGACTCATAGACCCTTTGACTAAATTTTGTTTTTCTATGAATCCATCGTCTACTTCAGCTATCACATCAACTATTGCATTGCCTACACCCACAACATCAAAAACTTGTTCATTTTCTTTAGCTTGGCTCATTTCAACTCTCTAGAAAGGCAGATCATCAGTTTAGAAGTTAAAAGTTTGAATTCATTTTGTCTAACTTATTATTTCAAATGAACCACGAGAGTCAATAATTTTGGCTTGCAAATGGTGCACGCCGCCGTTCTCGTCAATTATTTCGCATTCGAAAATTTCCCCTGGATAACTCACTCTAATTTCGGGTGAACATTCAATTCTATTTTCTACTCCCAAATCGTAATCCAACCTCTCCTTCATTTTTTGAGCTAATTGAGTGTTTTCTACAATTTTTAATCTCGGATTAACACTAAATGAATTTGTCACGTCAGGACCCGTTACCGAAACTGAGATCTCTTTCCCAGCAACTTGCAGTGTGCAGAAGACAATGCCTAATTCTTTATTGACGTATTCAGGGCAACTAACTTCAGTCACTAAATAAGGATAAGCCGGAAGCAAAACCTCTGGAATAGCTTGCTCGACTATTTCAAATTCCAGACTCTTAGAACTCGAAGCGCAATTTGATAAAAGCGCAAGTGTCACAATAATTTTTAGTGACCGAATCACAGATTCGCTACCCGATTCCTTTGGCGAAATCCAAAGCTTTTTCCCATGAGGCTTCTTCTTCCATCAACGACTTGAACTGCATAACGTGTCGAGGGCGGTTAATCCCAAGAACTGCTCTTAATTTACCTTCACTACCGTATATACCTGTGAATCTTCCTTCATTTGGAGAATCAACAACTACTTCAAAGTCATCTTCTGGGCTGCTAATTCCCGCAAGTTGAATCTTGCGATCAAACTGATCACTCCAAAACCATGGAATCGGAGCATATGGTCGCACTACGCTGTGATGCCTTATAAGGCTTAGTGCGGCATGTTTTCCTTGTTCTGCCGCATTATCCCAATGTTCTAATCTTATGCTTTTCCCATAACCTTGATGATCCCAACGTGCCACATCGCCGGCTGCCACAATATTTGGTGGTCCTGGCTTGACCCTGCATTGTTCATCACAACAAACTCCATCATCAATTGTTAACCCAGAGTTTTCTAGCCATTCCGTGTTTGGAACAGCTCCAATTCCAACGATTACGAGATCAGCTTCTAATAGAGTTCCATCTTCAAGAAGTACTCCCTCAACTTGGGAATCACCTCTTATTTCTTGAACTTCAACACCGCATTTCAACTGAACACCATTGTTTGTATGCAATTCTGAAATAATTTTCCCAGCTTCCTCTCCTAAAACATGAGAAAGAGGCACATCCTGAGATTCAACGATCGTAACTTCAAGCCCCAAAGTGGAAGCTGTGGATGCAACTTCACAGCCAATGAAACCACCTCCTACAACTACAACTTTTGGATTTCCAGATTTGAATGAATCACGTATTTTTATACTGTCGTCGAGATTTCTTAATGTGTGGACTCCGTTGATTTTTTCGGTGTTAGGTAATTTCCGTGCTCTGGCTCCTGTTGCAATCACCAGAGCATCATATTTTTCTACTTCCCCATTGACCTCTAGAGTTTGTGACCCGATGTCAAGGTTTGACGCCTTACTGTCTGTTCTGACTTCAAGTCCTAGTTCATTGATTTTCTCTGATGTTAATAAAGAGAGTTTTTCAGAAGTCATTGCTCCTTCTAGAAAGCTCTTTGACAAGGGAGGTCTATCGTAGGGAATATGTGCTTCGCCTCCTATAAGTTTTATTACACCCTCAAAACCTTCAGATCTTAAAGCTTCTGCGGCTCTAACACCAGCTAACGAGGCTCCTACAATTGTTATAGAACTGGCCATGTCAACTTTCTTTTGTGGTTAGGTTATTCCTCGATCGAAATCGCTTGTTTGGGACACCGTTGAACGCTTTCTTCTAGGTTAGACCTTCGATCTTCACTTGGTGTTTCGTCCAGTACATACAGGAAGTCATCATCTCTGACTTCGAATATGTCTGGGGCTATTTGCATACATATGGCGTTGCTTTCGCAAAGGTCAAAATCGACTACCACTCTCATTTGAACTCCTTAATTCGGTCGACCGGCAAACCGGCTTCCCTTCTCTGGGTGACTCCATATTAGGCAATTTTTCGCCCTAAGTCTTACCGTTAAGGTTTTTCAGCTCCAACTATCCACATGGCAAAGTATTGTGCTCCTCCACCATAAGCATGTCCGAACGATTTTTTGGCTCCATCAACCTGGTGATCTCCAGCCATGCCTCGTACTTGTAAAGCTGCTTCAGCAAAGCGGATCATGCCGGAGGCTCCTATGGGATTAGAGGAAAGAACTCCCCCTGAACAGTTGACCGGTAATTTACCTCCATCAAGGCTTGTTGTTCCATCCTCAACCATTCTCCATCCATGGTCAACTTCTGCAAAGCCTAAACTTTCCAACCACATAGGTTCGTACCACGAAAAAGGCACGTAGATCTCTACTGCGTCAATCTCTTTTAGAGGATTTGTTATCCCTGCCTGTTTAAATACATCTGCTGCACACTCTCTACTAGCGAGAGGGTTGACTTCGTCTCTTCCTGGAAAATTATTAGATTCTGACCGCATGGCTGTTCCATGAATCCAAGCAACTGGCTTGTCAGATTTGTCTCCTGACCTCTCATTTCCCAGAACCATTGCACATGCACCATCTGACGATGGGCATGTCTCCGAATAACGAATCGGATTCCATAACATCGGCGAATCAACTACCTCTTCGAAAGTTAAATCATTTTGATGTAAGTGTGCATAAGGGTTTTTTAATGCATGTTGCCGGTCTTTAAAGGCAACCATGCATCCGATTAATTCGGGGGCTCCGGAGCGGCTCATGTACTGCCGGATAATTGGAGAAAAATAGCCCCCGGCTCCTGCATTAATCGAGACAGAAAATGGTTGTGGTAATGAAAGTGCCCAAGTCGCGTTCGACTCTGATTGTTTCTCAAATCCAATTGTTAGAACTTTTTCATGGACACGCGACTGAATTAAAGAAGCGGCCACTAGTGCAGTGGAGCCACCTACTGAACCAGCTGTATGAACTCTAAGAATTGGTTTTCCTACTGCTCCAAGAGCCTCGGCCAAATATAATTCTGGCATCATCACGCCTTCAAAAAAATCCGGAGCTTTACCAATAACTACAGCGTCTATTTCTTTCCAGTCTAAGCAAGCATCCTCTAAAGCTCTGTATGCTGCCTCGCGGCAAAGTCCTGCGATTGATACATCTCCACGTGTCGAAGAGTATTTTGTTTGCCCTACACCTAGAACGGCTGTCAGTTCTGCTGACATTATTCACCCTCCAAAACACATACAAGGTTTTGTTGAAGACAAGGTCCTGAAGTCGCATGCGCTAAGCCTCGATCTGCTTGATCAGAAATTATTCTTGAAGCAACCTCGGAGATACGTATCAGACCTGACGCCATCATTGTGTCAGATGCGAGAGAACCACCCGAAAGGTTAACTAAGGTTTCCTCATTCAAGCCGAACTCTTTTTCAAGGATTAACTCTTGAGCAGAAGTTATTCCGTGAATTTCAGCTAAGTCAATTCGGTCATTGCTTACTCCTGCTTTTTCAGCCGCCAAAAAAGCTGAAGGAGATCTCGTCAAATCCCTCACGCCTAACGTGTGAGAGTCGACCCTGTGATCAATACCCTTTATCCAAGCTGGTCGTTCACATAATGATCTTGCTTTATCTCCTGCTGCCAAAATTACTGCACACCCTCCATCGGCGATTTCAGAAATATCACTTGCTCTAAGTGGGTCTGCTACCACCGGCTCATTCATAAGATCCTCAAAAGAAACATCTTCTGAGGATCTAACCGCGTTCGGATTATTGAAACCATTCTTTTGACTTCTCATAGATATTTCAGCCATTTTTTCTAAGGTTATGAGATCGTTATCCAGCAAAAGTCGGGCTTGAAGTCCCGCTAATGAAAAACAATCAGGCCAAAGCGGAGAGACATAATACGGGTCTAGTTGCGTAGCCAAAACATCAATGATTGATCCTGCAGAGGGTTTCCCGTAGCTATACACAAGAGCGGTATCAACTTCACCTATTTGAAGCTTCACCCATGCTTCATATAAAGCAAATGCCCCATCCATTTCAACGTGACTTTCTGAGATCGGAGGGA
>Ga0208764_10002368_pt1 | contig 11881 bp, 9 predicted proteins | sample ETNtaG_18_FD_185762 | JGI IMG/M metagenome (GOLD analysis project Ga0208764, IMG submission 185762) | Marine microbial and viral communities from oxygen minimum zone, Eastern Pacific Ocean - ETNP201302SV91 (SPAdes) (version 2) | ecosystem: Environmental > Aquatic > Marine > Oceanic ... | reverse complement strand
TAACTATGTTAACACCAGTATCAATGCCACTAATTTGTCCTGTAATACAACCAGGAACAGCTCCCCAATTCAAGAACATATTCATTGCTTGTCTGTTTGAAAATTCAAAAAATTGTCCAGTTACAGCGACTTCGGCAAAAAAGATGACCACATTGATGATGATTAACGCAATAGTAAGTGTTGGTTTGAATCCTGGAGGATGTGGATTCTCATCTTTTAGTGGAAGCATCTATGCTTGAAATGTGTTAAGAATTTGTATAATAGTATTCAGGTAATCATAAAGATCTATACTGAGATAATTCCTTCTTTAATCAAAAACTGAATTCCATTTGCAAATGTATTATCGTCAATTTGACCATCAGCCCACCATGCTGCGTTATTTCTAACCCAATCTGGAATTATTGCGTCGGTGTTTTGTGCTCCACTCTGAGTTGCTGGAACAACAATGATTCCTTGTTTGATCATGTATTCAAGTCCAGTTGCAAATGAATTATCATCAATTGCTCCATCAGACCACCACTTTGCATTATTTTTAACCCACTCAGGAATTGTTACAGTTTGTGATGGTGTACTAATAATTGGATTTGAGAATGTAGTAGAAATTCCAACTTCAAACATTTGAGAAGACTTGAAGTATGTATCATAATTTGCAAATCCTTCTCCTGTAAGAACAAGATTAATTGTGTGAAGACCATCATCTGGAATTGTAATCATGTGTGTTGCAATACCTTCTGGTGATTTTATACCAACATATTCTTCTGGGTTATCGCCTGTCACAAGATTGAATTGGTTACCTTGTGGATCGATTAAACCAAATGCATAGATCACGTCCTTAACTAGACCACCGTTAGCATCAAAGAAAGAAAACTCAAATGGAATTTCATCTCCAACTCCGTATTTTGATTCCCAAGATATGACAGATCTGTATCCATTATCAAAAGACATATCAAATGAATTTTTTTCTACATTACCTTCTGGTATTAATTCAAACTTCATGTTCTTTGAAGACTCGTGAGAAGTGCCAAGTACTTCGTTGATTCTCTGCAATTCAGTACCAGTTACCAGAAAGTGAATAATGTTTTGAGTTTCAGAAGAATATGGATCAACTAGTAAGACACGCTGATCAACTTCAACACCATCAACATATCCCTTGAATGATGTTTTGGGATTGTATGGCTGGAATGATTTTGGAACTCTGATCTCTTCGTGTACGACTTGGACCAGTTCAACGTAATCAGGAGACCAATCAAATGGCATGTCAAATGTTATAGAATTATTATTTGGTTCAAAAGAAAAATTCTCTACATCATCATAGTATGTCTTTACAATTACAGGAATCTCTTGTGCTGCTGCAGTTTTAATGAAAAAGTTTTGATCTTGTGCAACACTAACAAAAGTATCGAAATATAGTGGCTCTGCGACTAGAGTTCTTGGACTTGTTGCACCTTCAATTGAAACTTTTACGTTGTACAATCCTCCTTTGTCAAATATTGGACCAGTAACTAATGGTCTTCCATCACCTCTTGCAAACAGACCACCCGCAGTTCCATGTACTTCTCCATAAGTATCAGTACATTTCCAAAGTTGAGGATCATAACAATCAGTTTTTGGTCTAACTTCTACGTTTAGCTCACCGTCTTCATCGTAGAAATACTCTCTAACTAGAAGGTCGCCAGATCTCCATACTTCAACACGATAAGTTACTTGATCAAGATTTGTATCTGTTAACATGTCATAGAAACGAATTGCAATATTAGCAGAGTCTACTTGACCTGCAGTCATATCAGCAGGATCTAATTGTGTAAAAACTGTAACTTGCATGTCACCGAAACTTATTGGAGGAGCAATATCACCACCAAGTCCATGTGCAAAGGCAGTGTCAACTAAAAATGGGATTGATGTTACGCTAAGTGCAAGTAATAGAATAATCTTGTAATACAATTACTGAATTAGAGTGAAAATCCTTATTTAATGATTCGACAAACTTCGCAGCCTGAAAGATCTTCCTTTTTATTATCTTAAGCTTGAGATGGTTTGATGAAAATTCTTTTTGCATTTTTACTTATTCCATTATTAATTACTCCAGCATTTGCTGCTGAACCTCTTCTTCCAGAAGATTATGAACAAATCTTACCATCAGAACAAGGAACACTGAACATTGGATTGTCAGTTGTTCCAGAACCAGAACCAAATTCTGTATCAAAATTATACATTGCTTGGATAAAACCAAATTTTAACAAAATACAAGAGCACATTGACTACACAGTAACAGTAGTAAAAGACGGTGAGAACATATTTGGTCCAATACCACTCACACATACATCGCCTGGAAAGGTGAAGATTCCTGTAGAGTTTACATCTTCAGGAGAACATCAAGTGATAATTGAGATGGAGGGAATCTTATTTCAACCAATTCCAGCAGAGACAACTGTTTTTACAATTAACGTAGGTGAAAGTGGTTCATCACAGCCATCTGAAAGCACTAATGAGGGTGGTGGGTGTTTAATCGCAACTGCGGCATTTGGTTCAGAAATGTCACCACAAGTACAACAATTAAGAGAACTTCGTGACAATGTTGTAATGCAAACCACATCAGGTCATGCGTTCATGACAGGATTCAATCAAGTTTACTATTCGTTCTCACCATATGTAGCAGACTTTGAAAGAGAAAATGTTGTGTTTAAAGAAACTGTTAAGGTTGCACTAACACCAATGCTTACATCATTTTCTATTTTATCACTTGTACCAATTGATACAGAACAAGAAATGTTAGGTTATGGTATTGGTGTAATACTATTAAACATTGGAATGTACTTTGTTGCGCCAGCAGTTTTGATTACAGTGTTACGAAAAAAACTTGGAAAGTAAAACTATTTTTTCTTTGCAAAAGATGCAGCACCAATTATAATTCCAGCTATTCCTAATCCAATTGCTGCAAACATAATTCCAGAATTATCATTTGTTGGTTCTTGTTTCAATTCATTAATTGTTTCTTGTAGTTCTCTAATATCCCCACGTAGGTCGTCAATCTCTCTGTTAAAGTCGTCGATTTCTACTTGATTAGATTCAATTGGAGGAAATTGTAGAGATAGTGGATCTTCCACTTTTGTAGGATGTAATGCTAGGTTTACACTAGTATCGTTAATTGTTCCAAGGAAATTTAATTGTGACCATCCAGAAAATGTTGGAGTGATTGGTGCCTCATACTTACCAGGAATATCAGTTGGTTGTAATGGTAGTGTAATTGATTCATCATCAACTATGAGTTTTATCTTCAAAGTTTTTTTCAAACCCTCAATGCCTTTGGTAGATACGAATTCTTGATCCGCAGGTTCAAGACTCTTGTCTAATGTACTAACATAAACAATGATTGCGTTTGATTCACCAGTGACCACTGGCCAATTTTTCCAGTCAATCTCTATACGATAATCACCAGCCGCATCACTCTGATGTGCAAAGGCATTTGCCATCAATAATGGTGTCATCATGAAAAATACCAAAAATGCTAGCCCATATCGCATATGGCTTGAAATTTTAGATGGAATAAAAATTATCCTAGTACACTAGTGAAATGTACCGAAATACTAAGATCATTAATATTATCCTAGGACTAATTATTGCTAATGAAAACGAAGACTATAGGTTCGTTAATCGTTCTTTTAGCTGTTGCAACTACTATGGCATATGCACCAAGTGCATTTGCAGAACATAGTATGAATGCAGTAGTTGAAAACGCTGCAGGTTCATCAACCCCTGGTTGTGAGCCAGACTGTTTCCTTCCAGCCACAGTAACAATAGGTGTTGGTGGTATGGTGGAATTTGTTAACAGCGATAATGCTGCACACACATCAACTGCTGGAACTCCTCAGGATGGTCCAAGTGGTGCATGGGATAGCTCATTAGTTATGATGGGCACATCTTTCACAACTCCTGCACTAGATGCAGGTGAATATCCTTACTTCTGTATGGTACATCCATGGATGGTAGGATTAGTAATTGTTGAGGAAGAATCACACGACGATCATGGTGACGATCATGGTGAGATGGACAGCATGGAAATGGTTTCACTAACTGCAGCAGATATTGCAATTAGTGTAAATGACGGTGCAAAATCAGGTGAGAAAGTAGCAATTGATGTAACAATCAGCGGTGAACATGTTAACTATGATATAGTTGCAACTCACAATGGTGAAACAATCCTAGATGAGAGTGATAATCACTCACACACAGGAGAAGGTAGCCACACAACAAGTGCACTTTCTGCAGACGCATCTGATGACAATCCAATTGATGTTACAGTAACATTCCAAGGATTTGGATTTCCAGGCGATGATAAAACCGGTCCAATAGGATTAACAAACACAGCACAAGCAGTTCCAGAATTTGGTACGATAGCAGCAATGATTCTTGTTGTAGCAATTGTTTCGATAATTGTAATTACTTCAAAATCAAGACTTAGCTTAACACCAAGACTCTAAACAAAACTTCTTTTCTTTTTCTTTTTTTATTTTCTTCTAAGCATTGCTATAATTGCTAGAATTACAGCTGCTGCGCCAAGTGATAAACCAAAGACAGCGAAGTTGTATGCATTTTCAATGTCAACTCCACCTGCACTAAGACTAACGTCTCCAACATTTGATTTTATGTTAGATACATCCTTTTGAAGTGAAGATAATGCATTCTTTAGTGCGCCAATTTCTCCTGCAGAGGACGAACCAGAAGTTGGTGGAAATTCAATAAGTGACTGACTTTCAACATCTTCGATTGGAATAACTACATCAATTGGTAATCCATTCAATTCTCCTACAAGTTTCACAGAAATAGAGCCAGTCTTTGTCGGAAGAATCTTTGCGTAATAATGACCTGGTCTTGGATCAGAATTGATATCAAGCTCTTTGGTTGCACCGCCAGAAATTAAAGTTGCAGTCATGCTTTTGAAAGCACTGGTAACACCAGTTCTAAGACCCTCTTTTTCTCCCGACTCGGCAACTTCCACGACAATTGTATTAGGTAATCCCACAACCGGAGGTTCATCTCCCCATCCAGCTTCAATTTCATATTTGTCTACATGGATAGTGGTATGAGCATATGCAGATGACATTACAAAACCTGAAACAAGTAAAACACTGAGCAAGAGAAAATATTTCTTCAACAGTTTCAACTTGGATGGACGAGTTATTATCTTTACTAAGATAGTACAACTTTCGAATTCACAATTCTTTAAATTATCAGCATCAAGTTTCTAGATAATTGAAAAAGATTTGGATAATCCCTGTTTTGATATTTTTTCTAGGATTTCCTTTAGCTAGTGCACATCCATTTCTCTTAGACTCAGACCCAGCACAAGGACAGAGTGTGTCTGCAGGCACAACACAAATTATCACATACTATTCTGAAGCAGTAGAGATTGATTTCTCATCACTAAAAATTTACGATTCTAATGGTAACCAAATTGATAATCAAGATACTGCATACAATAATGAAGAGTCATCACTTATCGTTACTACACCACCGTTAGAAGATGGAGTTTATACAATTGCAAGTAAAGTATTGTCAAAGGTAGATGGTCATTTAGTTCAAGCAGCAATAATTTTTGGTGTAGGAGAAGTACAGATTGATTCGTCGTTACTTGAATCACAAGAACAATCTGAAACTACATTTATTCCAGAATCAATTGCACGTTTTCCTGGTCTAGTTGGTCAGACGATAGTTTTAGGTGGAGTTATTGCATCTATTGCAATCTGGTCTACAAGACAAACTAGATTTGGAGATCAAATTGGATTAATTCAAGACTCGTTTAGAACAAAATTCTCAAAAATAATTGGTTTTGGTGTAATTGCAGTATTTGCATCTAACTTCATTATACTGGCTGTACAGACATGGCGATTAGAAGTATCACCACTTGATGTTATTGAAACAACATTTGGAACAACTTGGCTTACAAGAATGATTCTTACAATAATTCTTATTGGTATATGGTTCTGGATTGAACGGAAAAATAAGATTTCAATCAAAACTCAGATTCCAATGCTTGTCACTGCACTAATTTTGATCGCAACCACAACAATGATGGGTCATGGTGCATCAACAGAAATGGCTCCACCAATTATTTTGGATTATGTTCACAATTTACTTTCATCAATATGGATTGGCGGAGTAATATTTTTTGGATTTATTGTTTTACCAGCAATTACAAAATTAGATTACGATGTCAGAGATAAAATTACTGCGAGTTTGATTCCAAGATTCTCAGCGATGATAATCATTGCTCTAGGAATTTTGATCATTACGGGTCCAACTCTATTATGGTTCTTAGATAGTAACGTTGATTCCCTAACAGGTTCAACTTACGGAAAGTTAATTCTCGCTAAAATTGCAATCGCATCTACTATGATTGCATTTGGTGGTTACTATCAAATTAAGTTTGTAGCACAGGCTAAAAAAAATCTAAAATCAAGTGGTGTCTATAAAAAATTGCAAAGACCGCTAAGGTTGGAGGCTGGGCTTGGTGTTGCTCTTCTTGCTGTAGTTGCTCTTTTGGTAAATTCATCATTACCAGCAGGAGAAATACAAATTGCTGATGCATTACAATCAAACTATGGATTTGAGGGTACATTATTTTCTGAAAATGCAAAATTTGACGTTAACGTCGTGCCAATAGGAATTGGTCCAAACAAGATTAGTGTAATGGTTTCATCAATTGATAATAAACCACTTGCTGACATCTCTGGTCTTAAAGTCAAAGTTTCTAATCCTCAGAAAAATATTGCACCGATTGAAGCTCAAGTTACAGAAACAACAATTGGTGGTGACCAACCAGCCACAAAATTTACTGCTGATACAACATTTGGCTTTGCAGGAGTCTGGCAAATCGAGTTAGAAGCCCAAAGAACTGAGAATGCAAATGAGAGTGTACTTTTTGATGTACGAATCAAACCATCAATTGATGACATTCGTACTGATATTACAGAATATGATTTACCGGCAGATGATACTGCTCCATTATATCCAGTTTATGATGGAAAAAATATCTGGATTTCAGATGCACAGCAACCACGACTCTGGAAGTTTTCAATTGAGGATGAGCAGTTTACTCCATACACATTCAATGGTGTAACTACAATTTTTATGGATATTGACAAGGATGGAAAGATTTGGTTTACTGACACACCAAACTCTAAAATTGGAAACTTTGATCCAAAAACAGAACAATTTGAAATAATTAATCTTCCACAGTTTACGTTAGGAAGTGCTTTTATTCAAAAATCTATTCCTACGTCAGTTGCAGTTGATCACGATAACGATGTCTGGATTGCTGTTATTGACAAAAGCATATTGCTACAATATGATCAAACAACCAAGAAGTTCCGTCTTTACAATACATTAACTGATGAAGCTGGACCAACTGCAATAGAAATTGATTCTTCGAATAATGTTTGGTTTGCTGAATCACTAATAGGAAATCTTGGAAAAATTGATGGAGTGACGGGACAAGTCACAGAGTTTACGCCTGATGATGGACCACTTGCAGAGCCATTTGCCTTGATGATTGATAAGGATGAAAACATTTGGGTTGCTGAACACATTGGTCCTGCAATAACAAAATTTAATCCAATCTTAGAAAGTTTTGATAAAGTAAAGATTGCAAATCCTGAATCACTACCATTTGGAATGGTACTAGACAAGTACGATAATCTTTGGGCTGCACAACATGTTGTTGATGGTCTTATAATGTATGATCCTTACAACAATAGAATTACCGAAGTAGCCATACCAACTGAAGGATCATTTACACAATTTGTGACAGCTGACGACAATGGTGATGTCTGGTTTGTTGAGCAACGCGGTGCAAAACTAGGCAAAGTCTCAATCAGTGCTGTACCAGGTCAACCAACAATAATCGAAGAAGAATCTACATTTGAGATAAAATATGTTGAAATAGTTGCACCAATAATAGCAGTAGGAATTATTGCAACATCATTATTTTATGTTAAAAGTATACGTGACAAAAGAAAGATTGATGATGTAATCTCGAATGAAACTTCAGGTAAGTAGAATAATGGTCTTAACCTGTTGTAGCACATGAAGTCCGTTTTTCTAATAATTCTAACTTTAGTTGTAGTTACTTCAGTTGGAACTGCATATGGTCACGGAATAGGAATTGAATCATCAGATGGCATTTCTAATTACAGAGAAATTAAATTAACGGTTGAGTTGTTGCCTTTTGATTTTTATAAATCTGATCAAAAAATTATAAAGATTAATGCTTATGATCAAACTAACAGAGAACCACTAGCTAACACTAATTTCAATATTGAAGTTAGTAAGGATAATAGTATTTTGTTAAATGACTCATTTTTTGCTGAAGACGGAATTTTGATTATTGATGAAAACACAACTGGTCAAATTTTTGATAATGGTGGAATCTTTACATTCAGAATAATAATTAACGCAGAAGATGAATTTGGAACGATAAATGATCTGGAGCTTGAGGCACAAGTTAGCGTGACTGAAGTTACATATCATACACAAACAACTCAAGTGGAACCCATGGAATTTAGGGTAAAATCATACTATGATAATATAGCAGGATTCGAATATAACACAAATCAAAAAACTGCAACTATTATAATTCCATTTGATTTTGCAGAGAAAAACATCTCACACACGAATGTTGTTCATGCAGAGGTAATGTTTCCAAAAGACTTTATTGAATTTTTAGCACCACACTATTTTGGAACGGCAAATGGAATTGATCTCTTCAAGGCATCTGTTTTTGTAGATGATTATTCGGAAGAAGAAAATAGAATTGTGCATTTTATCTTGCTAAAGGATCATCTAAGACATCTTAAGACACAATTAGCAAAGACCGACTCTGAACTCCCAGAGTATTTAGAATTAACACTCATAAGAGGTGAGGAACTTCAGTTTCCATTAAAAACATTAACGTTGAGTGAAGAGTTTCGAGTTGATTTATCATGGGACCCAAAAGAAATCAAACCAAATGTTCCTGTCAAATTCATCTATACATTTCGTAATCCTGTAGATCAAGGACCTATCAGAAATTCAGACTACACATTTACATTATTACAAAATGGACAAGAAATTTTCTCAAGATCAGCTAATGCAGTGATTGGAGCAGATTATTCCGAATATACATTTTCAGAAGAGCAAACTGGTTTGACAGTTGCACGCTTTTCAAACATTTCAGGAAGTGGGCAAGAAACTGAATTTGCATTTGTAATTGGTGATAAAAAACCGGCATCCTCTATTCCAGATTGGATAAAAAACAATGCTGGATGGTGGGCTGATGGACAGATTCCAGATTCTGCGTTTGTGCAAGGAATTCAGTTTTTGATCAAGGAAGGAGTTATGATAATACCAGAAACAGAGACATCTGAATCTTCAGACTCGCAAGAAATTCCAGCTTGGATAAAAAACAATGCTGGATGGTGGGCTGATGGACAGATTAATGATGATACTTTCGTACAAGGAATTCAGTTCTTGATAAAAGCTGGAATTATTGTAATTAATGATAACTAAAAAAATTATTCAAATTCAGAAACATATGTAGGAATATCACTATCTAGATGTGATTCTTTACACGTACATTGCTCTGATGATTCTCCACAATCAAAACAAACCAACAGATTTCCTCTTTTGTAGTCATATAGTGCCATCTTGATCAGTATGCACTACTATCAGAATTAGTATTTAATGCTGATTTTGAATGTAGGTTTTCTTGAACTGTTTAGAATCCATCTTTGTTTAGGATTAGGCCCAATATAGCAGCACGTGTAAATTTTCCATATTCTGCTTGTTCAAAGTATCGTGCTTGTTGCATAGAGTCAACATCTGTTGAAATCTCATCTATACGTGGAAGTGGATGTAAAATTATTGCATCATCTTTCATCTTCTTTACAACATCATTTCCTATAACATAACTTCCTTTAACTTTGACATATTCCTCTTCATCAGGAAATCTTTCCTTTTGTACTCGTGTTACATAAAGAACATCAATGTCGTCAATGTACTCATCAAGACTTTCAGATTCTGTGTATGATAGTTCTTTCTTGATATCATATGTAGAATCAGTACGAATTTTTAATGATTCAGGGGATATTAGATGTACATCAACATCATAATTTCTTAATCCATATAACAAGGAGTAAATTGTTCTACCATACTTCAAGTCACCAACAATTCCAATCTTTAATCCATCAATTTTTTTTAATTCTTTTTTTATTGTGAACAAGTCTTGTATAGCCTGTGTTGGATGCTCTTCTGTTCCACTACCAGCATTAATCAATGGTTTTTCTGAAATCTCAGCAGCAAATCTACTTGAACCATCTAATGTGTGTCGTAAAACTAGTGCATCAGTATATCCGGACATTATTTTTACAGTATCTGCTAAACTTTCGCCTTTTTGGATCGAGGAAGATTGTACATCTGCAATTCCAAATGATGCTCCACCAATTAATGCCATTGCTGATTGAAAACTTAATCGTGTTCTAGTACTTGGCTCGAAAAATAAATATCCTAAAGCCTTACCTCTAGCAATCTCTCTCCTTTCTGATGAATCCATCTCAATAATCTTATTTGTTGAATCATAGATTGACTCAAGATTTTCTTTGGTTAAATCACGTATGGATATGATGTCTTTATTGAAAAATTCGTTCATCCTTTGAACATTTTATAGAGGCAGATATACAAACCATACTATGGAGCAAGCGGACCTACTAGTCAGGCGTATTCGTGATGGAACTGTGATTGACCATATTAACGAAGGAAGTGGTCTCAAAGTGTTAGAAGCGTTAGGCATTGATGGTAGCAGTGGAAATGTGATTACGGTTGCACTCAACATGCCTAGCGGCAAATTGAACAAGAAAGATATGATAAAAGTCGAGGGAAAATTCTTAGAAGATGATGATACAAATAAGCTCGCAGTAATTGCACCTGCATCAACTGTTAATATTATCAAAGACTACAAACTGGTTGAAAAACGTCGAGTGTCTCTGCCAAATGAGATTGATAGGATCTTTAGATGTTCTAATCTAGATTGCATATCAAACAGTACAGAACGTATGGATTCAATCATGGATGTGATTGACAAGGAAAAACTCGTTATGAAATGTAGGTATTGTAGTAGAATACTTAATGTAAATGAGATAAAATATCAGTAGATTATTTTTTCTTAGATTTCTTTTTCTTTTCAGCTATTGGCTCTGCTTCAGATTTGAATTGGTTTTCAGTAAATCTTCGCAATGAACCAAATGGCTTGAATCCTCTACCGTTACCACGGTAAAACTTGGAAAAGTATTCAACATAGACCAATCTTGCTCCCTGAATTCCTGGTTCAAATACTCCAATGATGATGTTGAACAAGTGTCCTATGAATAATATCATTGTACCAAGAATAACTAATGGAATTCCTATGTTGATGGATTTTAAGAAAACATAGTCGATTGTGTGAGCAAGTATAACAGATGCTAATAAAATTCCAATCAGTCTTGTGTAAGAAAGAATATGACTGATGATTGTTGCTACTTCCATTAACGCCATAACTTTCATAGGTCCTTTACTTTTATCAAACAGGACCATTAACGCGATGCCTCCAAAGATTAATGCATAATACATGTATGCTATTGGATTAACTTCAACCAGTCTATCCCATGTCGGGTTGATAGCGTCACCACCTATTAGAGCTAATCCGAGAAGAACTATTCCCCAACCAACCATCAACCAACCAACTTTGACTAATGCCTCTTTCTTTTCACCCTCTCTAATACAATCAATAACACCTAAAATCAAGCCAAATGATACAAATCCAATTCCAATATATCCTGCATAAAGCAAGAGTGTGCCTGCATTATGAATTGGA
>Ga0208764_10002367_pt1 | contig 11882 bp, 16 predicted proteins | sample ETNtaG_18_FD_185762 | JGI IMG/M metagenome (GOLD analysis project Ga0208764, IMG submission 185762) | Marine microbial and viral communities from oxygen minimum zone, Eastern Pacific Ocean - ETNP201302SV91 (SPAdes) (version 2) | ecosystem: Environmental > Aquatic > Marine > Oceanic ... | reverse complement strand
TTGATGAATTTTCAAAAAACTTTCCATTTGAGGTGATTTTTGGTTTTTTTGCTTTTTTGATTGAGGAATAAATGGATTCATGAATTTTATTTTCTTTTGAGTTTACTGCTAATGCAAATCGCTTTCGTGTACCAACTAAATTGCTAACTAAATTGAAGTTATTTTGTTTAATATTTTCAAAGAGCAAGGCAGAAGTACCATCTGCTTTTGCAGTTATTCCAGCAATCTCAAATTTTGGTGAAACCTTTTTTTTAACAATTTTGATTTCTTTAGATTTTTTTAATTTTGATATGTATTCACGTAGGTCTGAAGTCATTGTGTAATTTCTCCCATAATTTCATGCATTAATTGCTTTGTGGTTTCATTATCTAATGGTTTTTCAAAATTTCCTGTGACAATGCATATCCCTTTCAGAAAAGAGGATATTTTTTCAGACAATAATTTAAGAAAAAGCTCTTCAGATTTTGCGGGAATAATTACAGATGTAGAAGGAACAGGCCCAGAGCTAATAGAGATTAGCATAGGACCAATTTTTAATGAATTTTCAGAAATAGCAATGACCATACCATTTTCAAAATTTAGCATATTCACTAGAAAAGTACGATTTTCGTACGCAATTGTCTTTGTATTACAACCAAGTTCCACAACAAGACTTTTTCAATTATGCCTTTATTGCTATCGGTTCAGACTTTGCTTCAAATGCTTCTTTGACTAGATCTCTTGCTTTTTTGATGGTTATGCGTTCTTCAGATTTTCTGAGTTCTTCAATGGTCTTTGTTTTTGTCCATCCTTCAGAGACAGCAGTTTCTAATGTTGTTTTTACAAAATCAGATGATGATGCTGCAACTTTAGCAGGAGCCTCAACTGGTGCATTCTTTGCTTCAAATGCTTCTTTTGTCAGTTCTCTTGCTTTTTTGATGGTCATGCGTTCTTCAGATTTTCTGAGTTCTTCAATGGTCTTTGTTTTTGTCCATCCTTCAGAGACAGCAGTTTCTAATGTTGTTTTTACAAAATCAGATGATTCTGCTGAAACTGTTGCGACCTGTGGTGCTTCAACAGTTTGAGATTTGAGAGATGCTGCATCAGCCTCTACTCTTGCTCTGAGTTTAGCTTTATACTTCAAGTTACGTGGTTTAGTTCTTAATCGGTAACCACAGCATGGGCACCAAAGTCCTTCCCAATTAATGAAGATTTCACATATCTGACAACGTCTTTGACCAGATGCATAACGTCCAGTACCTACTGGTTTTTGTGCTTTGTATCTAGAACAGATTCCTTTACATGTCATTTTGTTTCGCATTTAATATAGAAATTACAACTATATAAAACGGATCTAATGATTTTTTACAAAAAAAGGCATTTTTTATGTAAAATTTTTATTGATTTATATTTAAAAACTGATCAATTTCAAAAAAAACGGAATTAAATATAAATATCTTTGCGTTTTCGGACTTTGTACTAACCGGTAATGGAAAGTGGTAAAATTGATTTTGGGTTTCCATTTCTTTGAGAAATGAATTGTGCAGATAACATGTCTCTTTTTCCGCGTTGATTATGATTTTTAATTTTTAATGTGGTACTTGATTCATCAACAAATTCAATTTCAAACTTTGAACAAAATTGTAAATTTAACATTTGAAGAATTTTGTTAGCTGTTTTCATATCACCATTTCCAATTTTAACAATTTTTCTAGCAGCAGGTAATTCTGCTAAAATTGAAATCAAATATGGAATCAATTTATCAAGAGAAACAAAAAATGCTCTTGCAATCTCATTTTCTAGATATGTTACAGAAACACCAATTCTTTGACCAGGATCTATCCCTAATACCAGCTTACTGGAGTTGGTAGAAGAATTGAGCATTTTCGTTATAATGCCTTTGACAACAATTGGGTCTTTGCTGATTATTTCATCAAATAGCATTGGTGTCGAGATTTGTTTTGGGGCCTCTTTTTCAGTGGTGATTACTAGATCGCCGTTGAAATCATCAATTTCACTAGGCAATATTGAATCAAATGGAATTTCTAATTCCTTGAAAATTTTGGATAGTTTGAAATAGGGTTTGCCATACTCTGTGGCGATTCCAATTTTTGCATTTTCTATACGAGTAATACCTTGTGTACTGTTTCTTCAAATTTAGTACTTTTGGGCGTAAATTTGCTACACAAATTGTCAAAAATGACTCTAAAACAGAAAACTCGTTGAGATAAGTAATTGTGAAAATCTAGGATTTTAGGATTGTAGAAACTGCATTGTCTACTGCAGAATCAAATGTGGAATCAATTTTTTGCTGAATTTCGGCAACTTTTGATTCACCGTCTTGAGTGATTTTTTGAGATTCAGATTCGGCCTTTGATTTGGACTCGGAAATCATGGATTCTGCCTCAGAAGTAGCCATTTTTCGGGTTTGTTCTAGAAGAGAATCAATCTCTTTGTGGGCAATGGAATTTAGTGATTTTTTCATATCAGCCAAACTGAGATTTACAGAATCTATTTCAGATTCTAGTTCAGATAGTGAATTGATTATTCCATCGACTTTTTGACTCATTTTGATTTAAACCTCTCACTCCATTATTAAAATCTTCAATTTGTGGTAAGCAGTAGGATCGCTCTGGCTAGATCGCCATCACACTCTTGGAGGGCGTTTTTGGCTGCTTCCTCATCCACGTTAGCCTGTTGACATATCAATGAGATATCCTCATCGCTAAAAATTTGAACCTCTAATTCCTTTTCTTCATAAGATTCAGCTACTACCTGAAAAATACTGGAATCTTTTGTCTTCATTTCAGTAACTGCTGGTTTGTTAATTATGATCTCTTTTTTGTCGGTCTTGATTATGACTTCTTGGACATTATTGACCTCTTCCATATCCATGCCCATCTTATCCATCATTCTTCTCATTTGACGATTTCCGCCACGTCCACCCATCATTATGATTGACCTCCGTCAGTCTGAGATTTTAAACTATCTCGAACTCTAATTGCCATACCTCTAGATTGTGTCTTAATCATATTTGAAGAGAGGATTGATTTTCCCACAGCAATTATCTGTTTTTTGAAAAATATAGGCACGTCTGAACCAATTTCTATCTTAGAGCCACATCGTTTCACATGTTGACAAAAAACTGATTTTCCCTGTTCAACAAATGGCTTTGATTCAGCATCAACTTCTATGCAATAATCATTGACAAATTTCTTGTTTTTTGAGAATAATTCAGCACAATAAATTGACATTGCAATACCACCATCTGTACGAGGAGTAAATAGTAACAAACCATTATGGTATACGGCTCGAATTCGCCCTGTCTTTTTTGACATTTTGAAATCAATATCTTTTGGGATATTCTTTGAGACTCCAGTTCCAAATAATGTATCAACTGAATGTGAGATTTTTTCAAATGGGTCCATGATTTTGGGAAGTATACCGGAAATATTAGTCGAATGGAATTACTAGATGCCTAGCAAAACACATAGATCGTAGGAAAAACCATACCTTTTTACATTCTATATAGTACAGCGGGATATGGCAGATAAGGACCAAATAAGAAAAATCCAGTTTACAGGAAAATCATCTTACATTGTTTCATTACCAAAAGATTGGATTAAAGACCAAGGACTAAAACAAGGAGACCAAGTTTCAGTTGGAAGAAATGGAAGTTCCATATTAGAAGTCAAACCGGTCAGTTTTGGAAAATCTTCAGGAGATGAATCATCTAATCTCATAATTTCACCAGAAGATGACAAATCGGCAATAGTTAGAAGACTCATAGCATTGTACTTTCTGAATTCTAAAACAATCAATGTAAAACCAAAAACAGGTACACGAATTTCTCCAACTCATAGAATCGCAATTCGAAATGCAGTCAAAAAAATCCTAATGGGTTCGGAGATTACAGCAGATTCAACAGACGGAATAACTGTTCAGGTGTTGATTAATCTAGTAGAATTATCAGTTGATGGTGCTTTCAAAAGAATGCTATCTATGGCAAAATCCATGCAAACTGATGCACTATTATCACTAAAAGAAGGAAATGATGAACTGGCACAAGAAGTCATAAATTCTGATGATGACGTTGATAGATTTGGATTTTACATAATTAGACAACTAACAATAGCAATTGAAAATCAACACATGCTTGAAGAAATGGGATTCAAAAATTCAAGAGATTGTTTAGGATATCGCGTAATTGTGAAAAATATTGAAAGAATTGGAGATCATGCAGTTACTTTAGCTCAAGATGCTATAGATATCAAAAAACCAATCAAAGGTAAGATAATGACTAGCATTGAGAAAATGAACGAATTTGCATTAACAGCAATAGACAATACCTGTTTGGCTTTATTCAAAAACGACTATCAAGAGGCAGAAAAAGCCATCAGTGAATCTCACAATATCAAAAAATATGAAGATGGCGTACTAAAAGCACTAGAGCAATCAAAGAACTCAGAAGAAGTCTTTAGAGTTAGAAGAATTGCTGAAAACATACGAAGAATTGCTGAATATGCATCAGATATTGGAGAAATTGTTCTAAACATGAATATTGAGAAAGTTACTAAAAAGAACTAGAGAAAATTTTGAAATCATGTATCTTAATCACATATCTGAATGAAAATATCAGTTCAGAGGCAAAATCACTGTGTGAGGCAGCCCAATACAACGTACTATACACAATAAAGGTAGAAGATTTACAAAAAAGAAAATATGGAATTACTGAATCAAAAGTTGAAGAATTAGAAGAAAAATTAGAGAAATTAAAACCAGATGTCATAGTATTTGATGAACTTTTGAAGCCAAATCAAAATTACAGTCTTGCTGCAAAATTAAAGATAGAAATTGTTGATAGAGAATCCTTAATTTTAGAAATTTTTGAAAATAGAGCAAGCAGTGCAGAATCTAAACTGCAAGTAAAATTAGCACAATTAAGATATGAAAGAGCAAGAGCCAAAGAACGAGTCAGATTAGCAAAAGGCGGAGAGCAACCTGGTTTCATGGGTATTGGAAAATATGACATTGATGCATACTATGATGATATTAAAAATAGAGGTACTGTGATTAAAAAGAAATTAGAAAAGGCTGGAAAACAAAGAGCATTACACAGACAAGGAAGAGACAGATTAGGATTCAAAACAATTTCATTAGCAGGATATACATCTGCAGGAAAAACTACGTTATTCAATAATTTAACTGGAGAAACAAAAGAAAAAAGTGCAGAATTATTTACAACATTAACAACTACAACACGAAGATTGAAGCTTGGAAGAGAGATTTCATTAATCACAGATACAGTAGGTTTTATCAGTAAGTTACCAGCATACATGATAGAGGCATTCAAATCAACACTAGAAGAATTAATTTTTACAGATATTATCTTACTAGTAATAGATTCACTAGACGATGATGAGTTAATGAAAAAGAAATTTTCTACTTGTTATAAAACACTGGTTGAATTAGGTGTTGAAAGAAAAAATATGATTTTTCTATTTAACAAATCAGAATCAATAGATGACAAAAAATTGTTACATGTAATGAATAATTTAAAAATTGATGAGGTTGAAAACTGTTTAGATGTGTCAGCATTAACTGGAAAAAATTTAACAGATCTAAAACAGATATTGCAAGAAAGATTTTATGGAAAAAATGAATAAAATGAAAATTGAAGTTTTAAGAATTGGTCAGCGGGTTATACGTGATGATAGAGTTACAACACATGTAGCTCTAGTAGCAAGAGCCTTTGGGGCATCAAAAATATACATGAATGAAGTTGACCCTGAAATTGAAGATACGATAAAGAGAATGAATAAGACATGGGGAGGGGATTTTGAGGTGGAGTTTTTTGAAGATTGGAAAAAGATTCTAAGCTCAAAAATCAAAGAATACAAAATTGTTCATTTGACAATGTATGGAGAAAAGATAGATGATGTTGCAAAAGAGATTAGAAAAAATCAAAATATTTTGATTGTTGTAGGAGCCGAAAAAGTACCTAGAACAATTTATGAGAAATCTGATTACAACGTATCAGTTTCAAATCAACCACATTCAGAAATTAGTGCACTAGCGATAGTCTTAGATCGATTGCACAAAGGAAAGCAATTTGATATGAAATTTGATAATTCTGCCAGAAGAATAATTCCTACTAAAAAAGGGAAAAAAGTGGTTTCAAAGTAAAAATAGAGGAAATAATGTGAGAAAATATGGTTGACAAGTATGAAGACCCTTTTGTAAAAATTTCAGCAATGATTGGAGGAGATGAATATCTCAAAGTTGCACGTTCTTTGTTAAAAACTGAGGATGCAACAGACGAAGAGATTGCTAGTTCAACAGGTCTTAGAATCAACATGGTTAGAAGAGTGTTGTATGATTTGTTTGGAAAGGGTTTGATTACAGGAGTTCGTGTAAAAGACGAAAGAAAAGGCTGGTTTGTTTACAGATGGCGTTCAAGAAGAGATGAAGTTGAAAACTTCATTGAAAACCAAAAGAAGAAAATTCTTGACAGATTACAAAAAAGACTAGATTATGAAAATTCTTCTGACTTTTATCATTGTGGAAATGAAGATTGTTCAAGAGAAACATTTGAAGAAGCATTAGAATTATTTTTCAAATGTCCATCATGTGGCCAGGTTCTAAATCTAAAAAAGAATGAAAAGATTAGGAAAAACTTTTCAAAGAAAATTGATCAGATCAAAGGCGATTTGAGAGTTTAAATTTTATAATTTAAAATAATTTCATTACCACTTTTTTGAACATTTTTTAATTTTAGAGGCAATTTCATTTTTAATGATGGAAAAGAGATTCCTTCAAACAAGCTAACAGTGTTTTCTGAACCTAAAACATAAGGAGTTAACGCAATAACCATTTCATCAATTAGATTTTTTTTCAAAAAAGAGCGATTTAGTGTTCCTCCACCTTCTAAAAGTACAGTCTTAATTCCCTTTTTTGATAAGATGGATAGTAGTTTTGTTATGTTTACTTGAGTTTTTCCACAGACAATTACATCAATAGGTAATTTCTGTAATCGATTTAGATTTGATTTTGATACAAGTTCAGATACAACAATCATTGTTGGAACACGTTTACAGGTTTTAATTATTTTTGAATAATTTTTGATTGTTCCATGAGAATCAAGTATTATTCTAGTTGGATTTTTTCCTTTAGCGTACCTAACTGTTAAGAGTGGATCATCTTGCTGGACAGTATTTTTACCAACTAGTATGGCATCAGATTTTGAACGAAGTTTATGAACTCGTATTGTATCAGCTTTTGAGGACAAAACAATTTGTTTATTTTTTTGACCAATTTTTCCATCAATAGATATGGCAGCACTAAGAGTAACTTTTGGTTTAGAGTTTGCCATTTACAATTTCACCTCCAATCATTACAGCTTTGATAGATTTTTCAGATGCACGATGAACTATTGATGCATGAACATTGTTCATGGGTTCCAAATCAAGTGAATTTTTGTCTATGAAAATACAATCTGCAAGATAATTTTCTTTGATACAACCAATTTTCTGATTGAGCATTTTACCTGCATTAACAGTAGCCATTTTCAATATTTCTTTTGGATCAAATCTATCTTGTGACATTCCCATGGTTACTTTCCATAGATAATCCATCTCTCTGAAAATATCTGGAGAATTAATCATTACATTATCAGTTCCAATTGTAAGATTACAACCAAACTTTTGCATTAGTGAAATGTTAGGAATTCCTTCAGATAATGCAGAATTTGCACGGGGGCATACTACAATTCCACGTGTATTTTTTGCTGCAAGTTTCAAATCGTTGTTTGTTGCAAAAGTCATGTGAATTAGAAATGATGGATTGAGTAACATGGCTCTTTGAACTTCTGTTTTTCCAGTTACCTTCTTTGATGTATTTGCACTATCTTGTGTCTCAGCTGCATGTATTGCACGAATTTTTTTTGTTTTTGCATATGATTTTAGGTTTGAATTAGCATTTTCATTAGTTCCGCTGATGCCAATTCCATCACAATTTTTCAGTAATTGAGTTAATTTCTTGTTATTTTCATCAGGAAAAGAAAGATTTTGTTTAATTTCGTTTTTTGTATTGTAATAATCAATTCTTCCTAAAATTACGCAACGAATAGGAATACTATCTAAAGCAGATTTTAGTAATAATACACCATCTAAACCGCCTTCTCTAAAATCAATAAAAGTTGTAATTCCTTTTTTTATCATTGATTTTGCAGAGTTACGAATGTATTTTGCTAGAGATTTTTTTGGAGTTTCTTTGAGTAACTTTTGTTTTAATCCAAACATTGGATGAATTTTTGAATCAACATCAGCATTGATTGATAGATCTTTCCCAATTGAATCTGCAATATGTGTATGAGAGTTGACGAAACCTGGAATTAATAATAAATTTGAACAATCAATTGATTTTTCTTTTGAAGAAATGTTTTTTGAAATTTTTTGAAATTTTTCATTTTTTATTTGTACATTAGTAGATTCTATTAATTTTAATTGATTTCCATAAAGTATACTAATATTTTTTAGAATCAATTTAATTCATAGATTTCAGGTTTTTCTTTTCCTGCATCTCTAATTTCTCTTATTGTATCAAGGGATTGTGTTGCAAGTTTTACTGCACCTCTAGAAGTTGATGCAGTACCTATTCCACAGTTTAGTTCAATTTGAAATTCATCTTTACATATCTGGATGAAATCTTTTGCAAAATTTTTGAATTCAGAATTTGTTACAACCATAAAATTATCACCACCCATGAAAAATGTAAGTGAGTTTTTTGATAGGAAATATTCTGACATTCTTGAATAAATTTTGAACATTAATGATGATGTATCATATGGAGACATGCTCTTTTTTCGTATAGATGTTATATCATCAACATCCAAGTGCATTACAGTAACAGAATGTTCTGAATGTCCATTTAGTGTTCCAAAAATAGAATATTGTTCATTTAAGAATTTTTGAGATTTTTTTGCTTCATATGCATCTAAATTTGCATCATATGGATTTTCTCCATAGCCAATTGACATTGAAAGTTTGATATCAAAAGATGACTCTAATTCTTTTTGTATTGTTACATGATCATCAAGTGAAAGGCCATTTGTGACTGCAAAATATTCATCAGAACGATTGAGAAATACTAGACAATTTTTCTTTGAGAATAATTCTTGAAGTTTATTGTATAATTTTGATTGTAGCATTTGCAATTCATGTTCGCGGTCAAATCCTAAAGTTAGTGTCCAAGGTCCATATCCTGTAATTTTCATTATTGTTAACTGAATCATTTTTCTATTTCCTTAATCTCATTGTGAACTTTGTAAACTGCATTGACTGCATTCTCAGAAACAGGTCTAATTCTTGCATATGCTTGTCTTACTTGCATTCCAGGACCTGAAATTCCAAGAGATACAGGTTTTTGATGTTTAACTGATAATTTAGCTATGTTTCGTGCAGTTGAATGTGCAATCACTTCATCGTGTTTTGTCTGACCTTTAATTACTGCACCTAAAGTTACTACTGCATCAACATCACTTCTTTGCAATAACTTGTCAATAACTAATGGCATATCAAAAATTCCAGGTACATTACTTGTATGAATAACATCAAGATTGAGTTTCTTTGCAGTTTCTAATGCAACATCATACATGCGTGATGTAATTTTTTGATTAAATTCTGCTACCACTATTGCAATTTTCAAAATTAATTCACCTTAGAAAATTCAAGTAATTCCTTGCCATCAATGAAAGGAATTGCATTTTCTTTTGCATATTTTTCTGCCTTTTCAACTGACAATGCAGAATATGTTTCTGAATCCATCATTTCACATATAGCAGTAATTGGAGAGAGATTTGCTAATTGTGCAAGATATACAGACATTTCAGTATGACCGGTTCTAGAAGATAAAAGACCATTTGATGCAATCAATAGTGGAACATGGCCAGGAGTCTTGAAAGTAGAATTGAAGTATTGTTTTGGGTTTTCATTTTTGTATAATGTGGACATTTCTTTGATAGTTAATGCTCTATCTCTATCTGTAATTCCAGTATAGGTTTGTTTATGATTAATACTGATTGAAAATGTTGGATGATCACCATATGGAGCAGTTCCCATAATCATTTTTTTAGATTCTTCATCAAGCTCATTTGATGCAGACAACATGTTATGCATGTATTTCAGCTGTAATTTTTCTGCAAGAGTGTTATCAATTGCAAGACAAAGTAAACCGCCAGCGTGTTTTCGCATTCGAACTATATGTTCAGGTGTGACAAACTCTGCTGCGACTACCATATCAATTTCATTTTCACGACCATCAGAATCATGAATCATTACAAATTCGCCTTGTTTTAGTGATGAAAGTGCAGAATCAAATGTCATGAAAAAAAATGATTTTGTTGTCATTATAAAGTTTACTAGATTTATTGTTATTACCAATAAATTGGTAATTAGTATTTATTTTAAAATATACTTTCCTAGTACGTCAGTCTCAATGTTTAGTTTATCATCAATATTTTTTGTTTTGAAGTTTGTAATTTCAATTGTATGAGGAATAAGACATACAGATGCTAGATCTTTTTTTACATCAACAACAGTTAAGCTAATTCCATCTAAAGCAATAGATCCTTTTTGAACAACATATTTTTTCAAGCTGCTTGGAATTTTAAACCAAATTTTTACTTCTTTTGGTTTTTTCTCTATTTTTTTAATTTGTGCAACACCATCAACATGACCTAATACAAAATGACCTTCTAGTCTTTCACCAACTTTCAAACTTCTTTCTACATTAACTAAACTTCCAACTTGCAGATTTCCTAAATCTGTTTTTTTCATTGTTTCATCAATCATTTCAAATGTACAAACATTTTTTGCGATTTTAGTTGCACTAAGACAAACACCATTCAAAGCAACACTTTGACCAATTTTCAAACCTTTTGAATCCTTACCTAAATCAACAGAGACCTTAATTGCGCTACGGTTTTTTGTATTTTGTTCAATTTTTTTAATTTTTCCAGTGCTAGTAATGATTCCAGTAAACATGTTACATTACAATATTTTGTCTATAAATAATGTTTAGATGATTTCCAGTAATGCTTTAGCCCGTTTATAATGAACTTCATCAATCATTTTTCCATCAACTACAATTGCGCCTCTTCCTTTCTTTGTTGATTTTTCATATTCTTTTACTACTAATTTTGACCAAGTAATTTCTGATGAATTTGGATGAAATATTTTATGAGTTGTTTCAATTTGGTCAGGATGAATGATACTTTTTCCAGAATATCCTAATTCTTTACCAAGTTTACAGTCTTGTTCTAAACCTTTTTTGTCTTTAATTTCTTGCCAAATTCCATCAATTGCAGGGATTCCTGCTGCAGCTGCTGCAACAGGTACTTTGTATCGAGAATATTTTCCACCAACTGGATTTCCTTTTGTATATTCAATTTGCATGTCATTAAGCAAATCAAATATTCCAAATACGATAGCATCAATTCTTTTACTTGCAGAAGCAATTTCATAACAATTAATCACGCCCAAAGCAGATTCAATAGAAGGAATTAGACGTATTTTTTTCAGTTTTCTTTTCTTTTCTAAGGTTGAGATGATTTTTTCAATTTTTTTCAGTTCTTTTGCTGAATCAACTTTGGGAATAACTATTCCATCCAATCCTTTCTGAACAATTTTTTCTAAATCACTAGGAATTTTTCCAGACTGTGGAGAATTAGTTCTGGCAAAAACAGATGCTTTGAAATCTTTTCGTTCTTTCAATTTTTTTGAGATTAAAGTTCTGGCATTTTGTTTTTCTTTATCTGGCACAGAATCTTCTAAATCAAAACAGACAATATCTCCAGAAAGTGATTTTGCTTTTTCTAAGAATCGGGGATTATTTCCTGGAACAAA
>Ga0208764_10002366_pt1 | contig 11883 bp, 12 predicted proteins | sample ETNtaG_18_FD_185762 | JGI IMG/M metagenome (GOLD analysis project Ga0208764, IMG submission 185762) | Marine microbial and viral communities from oxygen minimum zone, Eastern Pacific Ocean - ETNP201302SV91 (SPAdes) (version 2) | ecosystem: Environmental > Aquatic > Marine > Oceanic ... | reverse complement strand
CCGATAGTTCCGATTTCGAGTAGTTCCTCAGCATGTGACATTGCTTGGCTCGTTACCTAGCCGAATCCGATTTCAGTCGCTGAAGTCGACCTCAACATCAACGCCGTCTTTGACCGCTGCTGCCCTAACCAACGTACGAATTGAGTTAGCTACACGGCCACGTTTTCCTATTACCCGGCCAATGTCTTCCGAGCTCACTTTGGCCATAAGACTGATCTTCGTATCACTCTCTTCAATCTCAAGCTCAACCTGATCGGGGTGTTCGACGAGCTGTGCAATGAGGTAGAGAAGTACCTCTTCGGCAGTGGCAGTAGTTCCTTCTTGTTCCGTCATGACTGCTCCTCATCGTCGGTGGATTCGTTATCTTCGACAACCGCCACCTCATCGTCGGTGGATTCGTCATCTTCGACAACCGCCACCTCATCGTCGGTGGATTCGTCATCTTCGACAACCGCCACCTCATCGTCTTGTGAAGTTTCCTCGACCTCTAGGTCTTCACCTTTAGCTTCATCGGAATCATTCGACTCGGACACCGGTGCACTGGGTTCCGATTTCTTCACGGAAGATTTCGTCTTAGGGGTCGGCGGAACCGGTGGTACGAACTGTTCACCTTTGTAGTCGGCCCACGCGCCTGAAATCTTTAGAAGTTTTTCAACGGTTTCGCTGGGTTGCGCTCCGTTTTGAAGCCAATGAACGGCACGTTCATTGTCGATTTTGACAACCGAGGGCTCCAGACGGGGCTGATAGGTACCAATAATTTCAATGAAACGCCCGTTTCGCGGCGATCTGCTGTCAGCTGCAACAACTCGATAGGTTGGTTGCTTTTTCTTGCCCATGCGCATTAGGCGCAGTCGTACGGCCATAGTTATTTAGGTCTCTCCGGGGTCATCTTGTCGAACTAGTTCACCACTCGGCGTCGCCGGCCCGAGGGTCGGTGGAGCGGTAAGGGAAGGCATTGCTTTAAGCCAGTAGGAAAGCCTACCGGTCTCGGGGCCCAACGAACACGCTCACCATCAAGGTCGTCTCATTGACCTGGGAGCGTGAGGTCAAGATCAGCTATGTCGAGCTTTGGCACATTGGGATCGTCCTTAGGTTGAACTCGACTATTTCCCGCTTTCTTAGAGCCCTTTTTCCCCTTCTTTGCTTTCTTTGCTTTCGATTTACGTGAATTGGTCTTAGACCCCAGGCCGGCCATACCTTTCATTGTCTTACGCATCTCTTTGAACTGTTTGAGCAAGTTACTGACTTGAGCCGGCGTCGTACCGCTCCCGTCCGCTATCCGTGTGCGGCGAGAACCGTCAACAACATCAGGGTTGCTGCGCTCATTTGGGGTCATCGAAAGAACGATCGCTTCCAACCGGTCAATCTCCCGTTCATCAATGCTTGCGTCCTTCATTTCCTTCGGTACCCCGGGCATCATCGACATGATGCTTGAGAGGTCGCCCATTTGCCGTACTTGGCGGAGCTGATCAACGAAATCATCAAGTGTAAAAGTTCCTTCAAGGAGCCTCTGGGCTGCTTGTTCGGCCGCTTCTTGTTCGAAGACTTCCTCGGCCTTTTCGATGAGCGTCAGAACGTCACCCATTCCAAGGATGCGTTCAGCCATCCTGCCGGGGTGAAACTGGTCAAAATCTTCAAGCTTCTCGCCGGTCGAGGCAAAAGCTATGGGTCGGCCCACCACTTCCTTAACCGAAAGGGCTGCACCGCCTCGGGCATCACCGTCAAGTTTGGTAAGGATGATCCCATCTAACTCGAGAGTCGCGTGGAACGCTTCAGCCGTGTTAACCGCATCCTGACCTGTCATCGCGTCGACCACTAGGAAAGTGTGATCAGGTTCTACCGCATCCGAAATCTGCGCTATTTCATCCATTAACGCACTGTCAATAGTTAAACGACCTGCAGTGTCGACAATGAGAACGTCTCGCCCGGTTAGATGTGCTTCTTCCAAGCCCTTTCGCGCCGCATCTATGGCGTTGGTCGCGGAACTGGAAACAGGAATGTCTATCTGTTGGCCCAGCGTCTCCAACTGTTCAACAGCAGCCGGACGTTGCAGGTCAGCTCCGACAAGCAGGGGGTTTCTTCCCTGGGATTTAAACCAGCGAGCCAATTTCGCCGACGATGTGGTTTTTCCAGAACCTTGCAAGCCAGCCATGAGGACAACAGTCGGGGGGTTCTGTGAATAAGAGAGCTGAAAGGATTCTCCACCCAAGATTGTCGTGAGTTCCTCGTTTACGATCTTCACAACCTGTTGTCCGGGAGTCAAGCTCTGCGTGACTTCACTATCGAGGCATCGGGTTTGGGTTCGCTCCACGAAACGTTTTACGACATTGAAGTGAACGTCGGCTTCTAATAGGGCCAGGCGAATTTCACGCATGGCTTCAGCCACATCGCTCTCATTTAGGCGGCCCTTTCCTTTTAGGCGGCCAAGAATTCCATCGAAACGATCTGTAAGTGATTCGAACATAGGCTTGGTCAGGCTATCTGCCCTAGTTTGTTGCCCTTGTTGAGGTTTCTAATCATCGCCAAATAGTGCTTCTACAAATGACTCTGGGTCGAAGTCGACTAAGTCAAGGTCACCTTCTCCTAACCCGACCAGCTTCACTGGCAAGTCCAGTTCCCTTTCAACCGCAAAGACAATTCCGCCCTTTGCAGAGCCATCAAGCTTGGTCAGGACAACTCCGGTTACACCTACGGCCTCAGTGAACTCTTTGGCTTGGCTGAGTCCGTTCTGGCCTGTTGTGGCATCTATCACCAATAGGACTTCGGAAACTTGGCCCGGCTCACGATCAGCCACTCGCCGAACTTTCGCAAGCTCCTCCATCAGATTAACTTTGTTGTGAAGACGTCCCGCCGTGTCTGCAAGGACAACGTCAACTTCGCGAGCTAGAGCAGCTTCAGCCGCGTCGTAAATCACTGAACTCGGATCAGCGCCCTCGCTTCCGCGAACGAAATCAGCTCCGCAATTGTTAGCCCATTTTTCAAGTTGTTCAGCGGCAGCGGCTCGAAATGTGTCACCTGCCGCGAGTAACACATTCAGGCCATCATCAGTCAGTCTGCGCGCGACTTTGCCAATCGACGTCGTTTTCCCTACACCGTTAACCCCAACAAACAGCCATACAGGCACTGTCCCTTTCGACGCAGTTAAAGACAATTCTCTATCTCGGGAAAGGTCGTTTTTCATCTGCGCCTTCAACGCCTCGAGTAAATCGGTTCCTTTCTCTAGCTTCTCCGCTTCAGCCCTATCTTGAAGCCTGTTGACCAAGTCCAACGTGGTGTCCACTCCAACATCAGCCAGTATCAGTACTTCTTCGAGCTCTTCCCACATCGAAGAATTAACTGGTCCTCCACGAATACCGCTTAGCCGAGCTGAAATCATTCCCCGTGCTTTAGATAATCGTTCGCGCATCGAACCGGAAGGAACCCCCTCCTCGTGGACTGAAGTCTCTCTCATTTCGTGAACGTCATCGCGGTCGTCGAAGTGTTCGAAAGCTCGATCTTCTTCTAATTCGGTTCCTATCGAAGGGGTTCGCCGGCTCCGCTGGCTATTTGTCCAAGTTCGGTGAGCCCAAGGCAAAAGGGCCAGTGACAGCATCACCGCAACAAAAACAATTATGAGTAAGGACGTATTCACCGTGACTGAAAGCTACAAAACAATTCGAGACTTCGTCGGCATCGAAGTTAGGAAGCAACCTTTTCGCTTAATACTCGAGAGGAACCGCCCGGAGCCATCGATACGCCATAGAGAACATCAGCCGCCTCCATTGTTCGTTTCTGATGAGTGACGATCAATAGTTGAGCCTCCTGCCGGAATTCAGATACGAGATCAAGGAACCTGTGCAGGTTGATGTCGTCAAGGGCTGCTTCAACTTCATCCATTACATAGAACGGGGAAGGGCGACTGCGGAAGATGGCGAAAAGGAATGCCAGAGCTGTCAAAGAGCGCTCGCCCCCAGATAGCAGAGAAAGTTTTCGCACGTTCTTTCCAGATGGCTTTGCTTCCAACTCAATACCAGTTTCAAGCATCTGGTCAGGGTGCGTCAGACTTAATTTCCCTTCACCACCCGGGAAAAGGGTGGAAAAGATCTGCTTAAAATTGTCTGCTACGTCTTCGAATGCAGCCTCAAAGACGTCAACTATTTCAGCGTCGACAGCGGTAATGACTTTATTCAATTCTCTTCGACCACTCCGAACGTCTTCCAATTGTTCTGCAACAAAGTCGTGCCGCTCTTTAAGCGCTTCATATTCCTGCAACGCCAGCGGGTTTATAGGACCCATTCGACGCAGATCACTCTCGAGTTCTCGGACACGCGCTGCCGGAGTGACAGATTCGCCCAGCGTCGGCTCCGGCGCATCCAAAGCCTCGTCCGCGTCAGCATTCAAATCATTGCGAAGCATTTCTCGCAAGTTGTCGACCTTAAATCTGCGCTCAGTTTCTAATATCTCATTGGACGCTGAAGTCTCTTGTATTTCGGTCAATCTTTTCTCAAGAGATGACCTCTCTCCGCGGAGCCCTTCTAAACGATCGGCGACAAGCCTCACTTCTGCTGACAATTCGGTGCGTCTATCGCGTAACGATCCGACCTCTTTTTCTAAGGCTCCAAGTCGCTGTTCAAGCAGGCCACGTAAAGCTGTGAGAGCCGTCAAGGATTCTTCGACTCGTCCGAGCTGGTCCTTTTTTTCGGTCGCTTCCTGATCATTCGCTGAAAGTAAACTGCTGATCTCATTTCTACGGTCTTCAACTCGTTTGCGTTGTTGTTCGAGCGCCTTTTCGTTCGTTTCAAGCTCTGCGCGGGCTTGAGCAGCTGCTCGGATCCGGCCTTCCAAATCCCGTCTTTGCGTGTGGGCATCAGTAACTGCCGACCTCTCTAAAGTCTCGGCTGCTTCCAGTTCGAGTAGGCGCCCTTCCAGTTCAGTCACCCTGGGTTGATCTCGTTCTAATGCTTGGCTTAGCTCAGCTATCCGCGTCTCAAGGATTTTTCGCTCCGAATCCAAATCTCGGCGCTGACGTTGGACCCTGTCAATCCCGTCAGCTGATCGCGTCAATAGATCATCGTTGCCTTCGAGCTGAGATAGTGCTTCAGAGAACCGAACTTGGGTATCTCGTTGTCTGGATTCCGCCACTTCCCGTTCTACCTCTGCAGCTTCTCTCCTAGCAGTGGCCAACTGAACTTCGTCTCGTGCGTCTTCTAGGGCAGCGATAGTAGAAGCGTTGTCTCCAGACCTGACACTCCATCCATTGGGTCCGCAACAATGCCCGCTTGCCGTCACAACTGTTAGTCCAGGATGCTGTTCAGCAAAGTCCATTGCTTCCGACCATCCGCCTGCAACGCATACGGCAGTGGCTAGTAGGGAATCGAGAAGCGGTTCAAGCTTGGGTGTTTTCCCAGTGACGCGTTCGCGAAGAAGGTCCCCAGATTCCGGTCTTTCCGCAACCGCATAAGGGCTTTTTATTGCCAGGACTGAGCCGCTTGCTTCAGACGCGCCCAGCCGTTCTAACGCAATTCTGGCCGTCCTTACATCTTCGACAACCACAGACGCAAGAACTGACCCGAGCGCTGCTTCGACTGCTGTTTCCCAGCCCACTTCAACATCAACTAATTCACCCAAGACACCTACAACACCCTCAATTTCTTGAAGTTGCTGGAATCCCGAACTTTCGCGGGCAGCTGCTATAGCTAATTCAAGGGCTTCAACTCTTGCAGACCAGGTCTGTTCATCTTTCGTTGCTGATTGTTGTTCATCGACTACAGCGCCCAAAATCTCTGCAGCAGAGTCCGCTTCATTTTGGGTCTGATCTACGTCTTGGACCATGGCTGCTTCGACACTCGAAGCTGAGGCCAGACTTAGCTGCAATTGATCAAGATGTTGTTCTGCCTCAGAGATTTCAGCGGTCAGTTGTTCTACCCGCTTGGTGAGGCGATCGTATTCCGCTGTGAGCCGCTCAAGCCCTCGTGTTAGCGGACCCAATTCACCTTTTACTTCGGCCGCTCTTTTGGCTGCATCGAGTCCAACAAGCGGAGCATCAATTTCCAACGAGTCTGCCTCATCGGCCAACTGTGTCTCAGTCTCGCAAAGCTCGACAAGTTGTCCCTTAATAATCTCCTCACGGGTCGTTATGTCAGCGAGCTCATCTGACAATCGCGATGATTCCGCTTCAAGCGTCAGAGCTACGTCAGCAGCAACAAGCGACCCTCGGTCTCGTTCCGTCGTTCGGGAACGTTCATCGACTAGGGCAATCAATCCCCGACATCTCTCTCTGAGAGACTCGACTCTGGGTAGCAAGTCCATACCCTGATCACCAGCTGCTGCCAGTTGTGCTTCCGAAGCTGTTATCTCGATATCGAGTCCCTCTAGTTCTCCACGCACCCTCACTTGTTCAGCCTTAGTTTCCAAGGTCTGTTCTTTTGCTGCCTCTTGGGCCGTTTCAAGAGTTCGAATTTCCTTGCCTGTCAGATAGAGCCGGATTGACCTGAGTTCCTCGGCTACCGATCCGTGGCGTTTTGCCGCGTCTGCTTGTTTTTCGAGCGGACGTAACTGGCGACGTACTTCTTTTTGGAGGTCTTGGAGGCGCGTCATGTTGGCTTCAGTCGCCGCTAACCGACGCTCTGCTCGTTCTTTTCGCCGCCGATATTTGAGAATTCCTGCTGCTTCTTCAACTATCGCGCGTCGATCTTCTGGCCTTGAATTTAGAACCTGGTCTATCTGACCCTGAGCCACAATGACGTGTTGTTGTCTACCCACTCCGGCATCGCTTAAAAGTTCTTGAATATCAAGCAGACGACAGGGAACTCCATTAAGTGAATACTCAGAATCTCCTGAGCGATACAAGGTCCTTGCAACAACCACCTCTGTGAACTCGATTGGCAAAGAGCCCGAGGAGTTATCAATCACAAGACTGACCTCAGCGCGCCCAAGCGCGGGACGATCAGGGGTGCCGGCAAAGACGACATCTTCCATTTTTCCTGATCGCACCGTGCTCGGCCCCTGAGCACCTAGAACCCACGCCACAGCGTCGACAACGTTGGATTTGCCGCTGCCGTTAGGACCAACAACGACCGTCACCCCTGGCTCGAATTCCAACACTGTTGGGTCAGCAAAGGACTTGAAGCCCTTCATGGTGAGCGACTTTAGAAACACTAGTAATGACCTACCCGGAGAACGACGCAGCGCCACTGACACCAGCGGCACTCCGACATCATGCCCTCTAGCTGACCCTCATTGGTTGACCCTTAGCCAGGTATTTGATTTACCCGAAAGTTTTGCCTTCTAAACCTGATAATCGCAGTAATAGTGGGTAGATCCACCAACCCTCGCTGTAAGGACATTCCCACGGCCATTCTTACTTCGTTCCCCACCTCGACCGTATACCTCTAGATACTCGTCATATCCTCCAGGTTGACCGAAAACATCGCAGCTTCCGTCAAGACCAACTCCACGATGTTTCACGGCATTGTGGATCGTCTCAACAATGGCTCTATATAGCCTGCGTATTTCTTGGGTAATTAGCTGATCCGCGATTCTGTCGTGGCGAAGTAACGCTGCGTGAAGAATTTCGTCGCTGTAGATCGGCCCTAACCCAACGATGAACGTTCGGTCCATCAAAAGCGGTCGTAATTTGGTGCCGTGTTTCAACAGCCGACTTCCGAAGTCAGTCCACGAAATTGGCTCATCAATCGGATCGAACCCGAGCTCAAAAGCGGTCGTAATTTGGTGTCGTGTTTCAACAGCCGACTTCCGAAGTCAGTCCACGAAATTGGCTCATCAACCGGATCGAACCCGAGCTCTATAACTTCAGGAAAAACTTGGCTCATCACTTCATCGTCAACCAACGTCACGGTTGCGCTTTTGTCATTATCGATGAGCCGCAGCTGACCTTTCTGGGTAAAGCCGATAATTAACTGAGTATCTGGCTCTCGAACATCTTTATTGGCGGCTCTTTGTAATGATCCTCCGCCACCAAGGTCGATAACCAACGATTGGCCATTCCCTACTCCCAAGCAAAGCAGCATGCCCCTACGTTTCACAGACGAAATCTTTCGCCCGGATAACGCTTTAGTCAGACCTGTTTTGTTGGCCTGACCCGGGATCAGCCGTTTAGGTCCGATCACGTCTATTTCTTTGATTTTCAAACCACCCACTTCCCGATCTAGGTCACGGCGAGCGGTTTCAAGTTCAGGCAGTTCCAACATGGTTAGATTTTCCTTGGTTGGTTGATTTGTTGACCTCTTTAGCTAATTGGAGTTCGATCCAAGCCTCGTCGGCAGCGGCTTGTTCAGCTTGTTTCTTTGAAGTTCCTTGACCTCTGCCATGCACTGAACCTGCGAACGAAACCTCGGCGTAGAACCGTTTATCGTGGTCAGGTCCACTCTCCTCTAGGGCATAGGACGGAGAGTCACCGTAAATACGAACCACAAACTCCTGTAATCGTGTTTTCGCGTCTCCAATACCTGGGTCGATAGATACTTGCTCTATTCGTTCACTCAACGCCTCGACGATGAATTTTTCAGTCGGATCAAGTCCTCCATCGAGATACATAGCCCCCAGGAGAGCTTCAAATGCGTCGCACAAGAGCGAAGCTTTCTCTCGACCCCCGGATCGGTCTTCACCTACCCCCAATAGCAAGGCGTTTCCTAGTTCGTAGTTCCCAGCTGCTTCGGCGAGACTTGCTGCGTTCACGACAGCAGATCTTGCCTGGGCGAGCTCACCCTCACTCCATTCTGGGTGCGCTCGATACAAGTGATTTGTTATGCAATGTCCCAGTACTGCATCACCCAAAAGTTCGAGCCGTTCATTTGACGGTGAATCATCGCGTTCGGCACACCAACTTCGATGAGACATAGCCAGCAAAAGCAAGTTGCTGTCACTGAAGGAATATCCAATTCGGTCAGCTAACGCCAGGAGTCGGTCTTGGGACCTCAAAGTGTCAACCAATTCGGGCCATGACGTAATCAATTGCGTCGCGCACAGTTTTTAGGTCCTCGAGGTCCTCATCTTCGATTCGAAAGCCCACGGTGCGTTCAGAAAGCTCTTCCTCAAGACCCTCTACGAGTTCAATGAGGGCAAGCGAGTCCGCTTCAAGGTCGTCCACGAAAGAAGATGATTCTGCAATTCGACTGGGGTCTATCTCAAGGATGTCTGATAGCTGGTCGCGAATGATGGCGAAGACACCATCTCGGTCAGGTGGGCTCTGTTCAACATGTGTTTCAGCGGGCACCGGAGACTCCTACGCGACTGGTTTACGTTGAACTCACCATAGCAGATGGCACAAATTGACCACTTTAAGTAGTTTTAATTACTTAAATAACCCTCTGTGTGGTTTTCGTTCCTCTTTAGAGGCTGATAGCCGCGGTCAATTCTCCAACTAAATCGCGCTCAACCATGTCCTGTGCGACCTTGCATGCGTTCAATATGGCAGTCGGGCCTGCTGAACCATGACTGATTATCGCTACACCGTTAACCCCAAGCAGCATGGCTCCTCCAACGGCGTCAGGATTAAGTTCCGCCGCGATTGGTGCGAGGTGACCCAACGCCTGAGCCCCTACTTCTGCAGCATCATCAGCGCTGAGGGCTGAAACGATCTGATTCACAAGGAACTGGAGCGTTCCTTCCAAGGTTTTCAGAATGACGTTTCCAGTAAATCCATCGGCAACGAGTACATCCACGTCGCCATCTAGAACGTCACGTCCTTCAACATTTCCAATGAAATTGATGGTCGAATCATCAGCCAGCAGGTGGTGTGCTTCTTTAACCAACTGGTTACCTTTTTCAGGCTCTTCACCGATGGAAACCAAACCAATACGAGGTGAAGCGACTTCGTATCGTACCTGCGTAAATGCTGACCCCATTCGAGCAAACTGGTGCAACCAGTCGGCTTGACAGTCAGCCATGGCACCAGAATCAAGCAAAATCTTCGGTGCCCGTCCCGGAACAGGGAGCGTGGTCGCGATCGCAGGACGATTCACCCCCTTAATTCGTTTCATTCGCAATAAGGCAGCTGCTGCGACAGCGCCGGTGTTTCCTGCGCTCACCATGGCTGAAGCGTGTCCGTCTCGAACGCATTCTGCGGCGCGCACTATGGACGAATCCTTTTTCGTTCTTACTGCTCGGCCTGGTTCATCATCCATCTCGATTACTTCGAGAGCTGGATGCAGCGCAATACCGTCATAGTTCTGGATCTTTGCGGGATCTCCAACTAGTTCAACTGGAATACCACTACTAAGTGCCTCACGTACACCATCGACAATGACGGAAGGCGCGTTATCTCCGCCCATTGCGTCAACGACGATGGGCTTCACGACGATTTCGCTTTTCCGCTAGTCAACTTCGACAGCTTGGCGACCCGCATACCAGCCGCAATTACCGCAGACCCGATGCGGCAATTTTGCCTCAGAACATCGCGGACAGGAACTACGCGAGGACGGGCGAAGCTTCCATGCGGCAGCACGACGACTGCGCGTTTTTGACTTGGAGGTCTTTTTCTTCGGGACAGCCATCGTCAACCTCAGGAAATTGGCTCAGCGTGATTCACTAAGCAAGCGAATATAACTCCGATTTGGTGCCAATGACCGCGGTCAATAAGCGGCACTACGCCTCGGTGTGAAGTGCGTCAGAAGTAGCGACACAGACAAAAGAGGTTACCCGAAGAGGAATCGACCTCCTACCGCGACCTCGCCTATCACCGTTGAGCTTTATAAAGGCAATTTCTTTATTCGTCTTCGAAAGTAAGGTCGTCCAGTGCCGCCCATCGCGGATCCTTGGATTCCTTGCGGTCTTGATCTTCATCGGAGTTGTTATCTGAAGTTTGGTACGCAGGTGCCGCCGCCAAACATTCTTCAGGTGCGGCACAGCGGATCACTCCAACAGGAAGTTCAAGTAATACGGCATCTCGAATCATTGGCTCTAAATCGATGAACTCTTCGCCGAGTTTGTAGGACTCTCCCTCCCGAGGGTGTTCCTCAAATAACTCTTCGACTTCGGCTACCGCGCAACCATCAACTTGGCGCAGACAACGCGAGCACTCAGCATTCCAATTGACCGACACTTTGCCATTGACGGCAACTCCTCCTCGTATTGGATCAATGAGGAGATCGACCAGAACGACTTCATCGGGAGGAAGGGAGATGTCGCCAACCTGCAACGGGCTATCTAGGTCTTGCAACAGAGAGGCTCGAACTTCGACCTTCCATTTTCGGATGGGATCGAGACGTTGAAGCCTCTCCAGCGGGAAACGGAGCTCGGGATGTGGACTCGCGTCTCTCAACTCTCATCCTGGTCAAAAACTTCAGGGCCTGAAGTACGTTCCCGCTCTGGTTCTTCGGGTTCCGCCGCTGTGATCGTTGGCTGTAACCGTGTCCTGGCGTTCGTCACCGCTCCTTGAACCTTCTCTAGGGCATCAGCAAACTGCTCGAGACGTTGGTCGCAATAGTCGTCGACTTCATGTTGCCTTCTTCGAGCTTGAGACTCCGCTTGTTCCACCATTTGTCGGGCTTTGCGTTCAGCTGATCGAACGACTTCGGTTCTCTGCACCATCTGAGCTACCCGAGTTCGAGCCTCCTCAATAACTAACCCCGCGTCGACCCTCGCCTTCGAGAGAAGGTCCTCGCGGCCTCCTCAATAACTAACCCCGCGTCGACCCTCGCCTTCGAGAGAAGGTCCTCGCGCTCTTTCAGCAGCCACCTTGCTTCTCGGACTTCTTCGGGCAACTCTAATATTGCGGCTTCTAACAACTCGATAATCTCATCTCGACTGACCATGACAGATGTTGATAGGGGCATCGGTCTGGCGGCATTGATGACATCGATAACCCGCCGCACCAGAGCTTCGACACCCGGACCGCTTAACGGCGCGGCATCAGTCACTTGGGCATCTTCTCTCTGAGTCGCT
>Ga0208764_10002365_pt1 | contig 11885 bp, 12 predicted proteins | sample ETNtaG_18_FD_185762 | JGI IMG/M metagenome (GOLD analysis project Ga0208764, IMG submission 185762) | Marine microbial and viral communities from oxygen minimum zone, Eastern Pacific Ocean - ETNP201302SV91 (SPAdes) (version 2) | ecosystem: Environmental > Aquatic > Marine > Oceanic ... | reverse complement strand
GACGCATTACAGAACCTTTACCAAAGTTTTGGTCTATTTGGTTGATAGCGGCATTTAAAGCTTTATTTTTCTCTTTAAATTCCTGCTGCTTTTTATTGTCTGGCTTAACTACCTTTAAATTGTTTTTAGTCATTTTTTCTCCTTTTTTTAATTACGAATCAATGATTCAAATGTACACATTTTGTTCTTTTAATCAATCTTAAAATAGTGTATTGATTTAATTAATATTATCTAAGTAAAGATCGCCGATAGACGCGAGTAAACTGAACTGTGCTATTGCAAAATCTTTTTGTGCTTTTGCATAACTGGTCCTGGCATCTAATAGTAAGGTTCTGGATTGAACAACTTCAAGGATTGTTCTTTTTTTGCCCGTATCATACTCAAGTGTAATTCCTTCGTTTGCTATTTCTGCAGCTTTTAGCTGTGCCTCTGTAGCATCTAAAATACCTCTAGATGAATTATAAGTAGTCCAAGCATTGGCTGTATCTATTTGTACTTGGGAAAAAACATCTTTTAAAATAAGCTGTTTTTCCTCCACTTTAAATTTTGCCTTTTTAACAGATGATAAATTCTTTCCGCCTTTAAATATCGGCCAGGTAATGGTTGCTTTTACCTCTTCCTGCTCTCTCTCGTCTACGGTCGAACTCAATTCTTCATTTTTTTTCAATGAATAAGATATTGAAGCTGAAGGTGATAGTTCTCCTCTTGCTACAAATAAGTTTTTTTTTGCTACTTCTAAATCTATTTTTGCCAAATTTAGTCGAGGATTTATTTGCTCTGCAATGGCTGTTGCAGTTTCTAAACTGGTTGGTATTTTTAATTTAGGAAGAAAACCTAGATTTATTTCCTCGGGTGCATTTGAGCCAATTATCTTTTGAAAATTCTTTTTTCCGGATATAAGTTCGTTGCTTGCTGTAATCATTTTGGCTCGTGCGCCTGCTAAAGAAGATTCTGATTGAGCAAAATCTGTAAGGCTGATTTCCCCTCTTTCTAATCTAGATTTATCACTTTCGACTTGTCTTTCAAAGAGTTCAACATTTAACTGGTTGAATTCAAAGCTTTTAAAATAGTATCCCAAGCTGTAATATGCTTCGGCTGCACTAAGTAAAATTTTTTGTTCGAGTTTATTTAGTTCAAGTTTAGCATACTCTAATTCAAGTTTTGATCTCTTTAAATTGTTGTAGTTGCTAAATCCATCAAAAATTTTTTGTTCAACTAAAACAGATCTGGTTTCTGGTGTAGAATGTGTATCTGATAATGATGCTCCGCTCAGATTTTTTCTGTCTGTATCTTTTTGTGTAGCTTTATCACCGGATAAAGTTACTGAAGGTAAAAAATCTCCCCTGGAAATATTTACTTCTTGCTTTGAAGCATTAAGGCTTGCTCTTTGAGCGTTAAGTTTTGAATTATTTTTAAAAGCATCTGATAAAGTTTTAAATAAATCTTGTGCATGAACTTGATTAGTAAATAAATAAAATATGAATAAAATTAAAAATTTCTTTAACATTTTAATAAAATTTCATTTTCTTTGATCTATGTTTTATATCTAAATAAACGGTCAAATCAGATATATTCTTAAGATCTCTCATCATATGTTTGGTTAATCTTTCGTAATACATAATAAAGTTCCTCACTTCAGATTTTGACATAATCTTTTTATCTTTTGATGTCAATTTCATTTTTTCTTCTTGATGCAATCGCCACCTAAATATCCAATTAAAGTCAGGTGCCTTTAAATATATCAGTTTATCAAGTTTATTAAAAAGTTTTTTATATTGGTTCTTTAAATAGTAATTTACTGTTCGTCTCCAAACAAGATTTAGATCATATTTTTTTTCAATAGGATTTAAAGGATTCTTAAGTTCGCTGTCCTTTTGATGTCTTGCTCCTACACACCAGCCTTCAAAAATAATTATATTAGGACGATTTTTGATTTTCTGCCATTTATTCTTTTTCAATCTATCGTCAATTGATTTGTCAAACTTCGGAATTAATACGGTTTTAAATTTTTTTGTTTTTAATTTTTTAATTGTTTCATTTATTAAACCAAGATCATGTGTTCCAGGCACTCCCCTTGTAAAAAATAGAGGATGAATTTTCTTTGACATTTTTCTTCTTTCGGCTTTCGTTTTATAAAAATCGTCTATAGAAAAACAGCAAAGATTTAGACCGTATTTTTTTTTGAAAATAAATTTTAAAATTCCTGTAACAGTGCTTTTTCCTGCTCCCTGCCCTCCTGCTAAACCTATGATTTTTGTCTTATTGTCTTTTTTATAGATTGAATAAATCCATTCCGAGAGTGGTAAATAAAATTTATTTAACTTTCCTATTTTATCAATAATAGGCTTGCCGGCTACTTCCCGCTTTTCTAGAAATTCTAAATAATCACTTCTTATCATGAGGATGATTTATACCATCAAAAATGGGAACATCCTTCAAGTCAAAAGGATTAACTCCTTCTAAACAAGCTGCGTTAACACAATATGAGTTTGGATTACTTCTGGGTTTGTGATGCGTATAAATTCCACATACTGAACAAAAGTAGTGTTTTGCGGTTTTGGAGTGATACTGATAAAGCTTAAGTAATTCTTCTCCCTTTGTAATTTTTAAATCGTTGAGACCAATTTTGTTTACCATGGTAATACCCTTTTTTTTACAAATAGAACAATTGCACTTAAGAACATTTTTTAGACCGGTCGGCAGAGATACTTCTGCTTCCACGCCTCCACAGTGACAGGACAATTTCTTCATCATTTGAACTTCCTTTCAGTTAATTTATTAAAAGATATCCACATAAAATACATCCTTATTTATGAATGTTCACCTTTTGATTCACTTTTGATTCCAATACAGACTCAAAATACAACCTCCTAGCGTGTATAGTTTTTTGTGCTATCCATGTTATCACCTGAATCTAAGAAATCTTGTATATCCTCTCTAAAAGAAATTAAATAAATTAAGAAGCTAAAAATAAAAAGCAGTGCCATGCTGGTTGCAAAAGGCAGAAAACCAATTTCCTGCCTACAGATAAAAATAATTATTGCAAAAATGGATGTTCTTACAAAAACAGAAGTTTTGAAAACGGCAATAATTGATAATGAGTGAATACCAAGGTTAAACAAAGACATTTTTGAGGGACCAAAGTATCTCGATCCTCTAATAGAATTAATTGTATTTAACTTTGGAATATGTTTTTTAACTGACCCAGAAAAACTGCTCCATAAACTTTCTTTTGTTGCTAAAACTCTTACATCGTTTTTTGTCAAACAGCTATAATTTCCAAAATTAACGTTTTTTCCAGTAAAAATTAAAGTAATGATTTTGTGCATCTGATACAGCATCTGAAACAGAGGTCCTTCTGATCTTTTGATTCTTTTGGCTACAACAGACATGCCTTTGTGGGAAAAGGCTTTTTCCACCAACATTTTTATCTCCTCTGGTCTATCTTCGCCATCGCCATCCATTACTATCAAGTGCTCAAAATCATCAACTTTCGACAAATGCCTAATAGCAAAAGCATTACATCTGGCATGTCCTCTATTTTTTTTCATATTAATTATTTGTAAAGTGCTAATATTTTTTGGAACTTTAATTTCTGGATGCTTAATTGTAGAAGCATCGTTTATTACCACACAATGAAATTCTGTTTTTTCTATGTTTTGGATTTCTTTATTAATTTCATCCAAAAGTTTAAGTAAGGATTCCCAATCATTATACACTGGTATTAAAATTTTAATTTTCCTCATTTGATTCCAACCATACATATATACCTTGAGCGTATAACAAAAGAAACTCCAGGGCATGATTTTGTAAGCTTGCTATTTTCCCCCTCAATATAAACTATTCCATCCTTAGGACTCAATTCCTCTTTTACAAAATTTAAATAACCATGAATATATTTAGGTCTTGATTCCAATTGGTAAGACAAATTACCTGCCCACCATGCTTGGCCTACTACAACGTTTATTTCGTTCTTGAAATTTTTATTCCAGTTTTTTTGAACATTTTTTGCAATCTCTTTTGCAGGATAGTCTATTCTTTGGTTCTTTTTAATTGTTGAATTTAAAAAGTAAAAGCTTGGCGAAAGAATAAAGAAGACTAGAAATGCTATAGAAAAATTTTTAACTTTTTTTAAATCAATATTTTTTTCCAAAACATAAACAATTAGAACTCCAAAAAATAAGTAGAAGGGTGTCATCCACATAGTTCTGATTTTTATTCCAAAAAATAATGAAGTTAAAAAAACAAAAATTAATGGAAGAATATTTATGGTAAGTAAAAAAATCAATTTTTTATCTTTAAAATTAAATTTTGTTTTAAATTTTGAAATAATAAATATAAGCATTATAAAAAATGGGATTAATATCCCCATTTGTTTTGCAAGAAATATCAGAGGATATTTTATATGATTTAATAGTCCTGGATCACCTGCATAAAAAGTATCTGCGCTTCTGTGTAAGCCGTAAGTGATCGTAATGTAATTGTTTTCTGTTAACCAAATTAAATGAGGTAATAAGACTAAGAAGAAAGGTATTAAGGAAATTAGACTTTTAAAGTTAAATTTTTTTTTAATAATCATGTAGCAAAAAAACACATCTATTGCGACAAGCAGATAGATAAATAGATATTTTGATAAAATACCTAATGCTGCGAACAAACCAAACAATAGCCAGTCGGAACTTTTATTATCCTTAAAACCTTTCCAAGCATATAAAACTGATAAAGCCCAAAAAGGCAATTGGCATATATTTACGTTAAACTCTGGAGTGGTAAAGTTATAAAAATAGATTCCTTCCAAAAAAAGTAATGAAATTAAGGAGTAAGTTCCATTTTTTAAAAACTCTTTGGAAAATATCCAAACAATAAAAAAAGCTGATATAACAAATATTTGGCTTAAAAAATAATATGCCCAATCTTGATTTCCAAATATTTGATAGAATGCTTCGACAGCAAAAGCGCTAAGTGGAGGGTGTTTTTCAAAGCCCCAATCTAAATTGCTGCCCCATGCTAAAGCCTCAATTGTATCCCTTGGTAAGTTACTGTTAGATAGAGACGGAATCAAAGTCCAAATCAATAGGTGGCTAACTAAAAAATAAAAAAATATTTTTTTTAAAGTATTATTGGCCATAAATTCACAAGGAAATAATGTAAATTATATTGACACAATTATAAACGTTTATATACTGCGTTTTTTTAAATATGCCAAAAAAGGTAGTTAAAAAATACGTTCCTAATAAAAAAGAAAAATATATGTGCGCAAAGCACAAAAAATACTTTTCTGAAAGACTCATGAAATGGAGAAAAGAGATTGTTAAATCTAATAACGAAAATGTGGTTTTAAATAATCTCGACGATAATGTTTCTTCGGCTGACATTGTTGATCAAGCATCTTCTCAAACCGAAAAAACAGTCGAGTTAAGAGCTTCGAATAGAAGAAGAAAATTGATCAATAAAATAGACCATTCTTTAAAAAAAATTAAAAATGGCACTTATGGATATTGCGAAGAAACAGGTGAACCAATTGGTTTGCCAAGATTAATCGCAAGACCAATAGCTACACTTTGTATTGAAGCTCAGGAAAGACATGAAAAAGAAGAAAAAATTTATATTAATAATTAAGGGTTTGGTATTTTTTCTTCCCTGTTGAGCAAATCAAAACCTTTAATTACAGCTTCTCTCTTTGAAATTTCATTATACCATCTGCTTAAATTTTTAAAGTTCTTTAAACCAACATCGTGCCATTCATGTCGTGCAATCCACGGAAAAGTTGCTATATCGGCTATAGAATAATCTCCAGCTAAAAATTTACTTTTTTCTAATCTTTCATCCAGATCCTTGTAGATAGTTTTTGCTATTTTAAAATATCTTTCTTCTCCCCAATTACTCTTGCCAGGATTGTAATGATGAAATTGATGGTGTTGACCTAGCATTGGTCCCACATAAGCCATTTGACCCATTAACCACTGAATTATTAAACCTTTGTTTTTTTCTGGATAAAATTTTCCGCTCTTTTCACCTAAGTACATTAATATTGCCCCTGACTCAAAAATAGAAGTTTTGTTGTCATGATCAATAATTACTGGAATTTTACTAAAAGGACTTATGGCTCTAAATTTAGGATCAAATTGCTCATCTTTAAGAATGTTTACTTTTGTGACCTTGTATTCAAATTTTATTTCCTCCAACATTATTGAAATTTTTTTTCCGTTTGGTGTATTTGCTGTAAGTAATTCTATCACTTAGTTTTGATGCCTAAACGTTCTTGTATTTCTTTAGAAGAGGTTGTGAACTGAAATTTATATTTTTCATTTGGCTTAGCTCTCTTAAAACACTCTACAGAAGCAAGGGCAGCTTCATGAAATCCTGATAATATTAATTTAAGTTTCCCCGGATATGTACAAATGTCCCCTATGGCGAATATGCCTTTTTTGTTTGTTTCAAAATTTTCTGTATTTACCAGTATTGTTTTTTTATCTATATTGAGTCCCCATTCTGCTATAGGACCAAGTTTCATAATTAATCCAAAAAAACTTAATATGTAGTCTGTTTCTATTTTTACAGTTTTTTCTTCATCGTTTTTTATAGTTATGGATTTTATATTTTTATCACCCTCGATAGAGACTAATTGATATTTGGTTTTAAGTGCTAATTTTCCTGCATTTGCTAACTTTGTTATTTCCTTTGCAGTATGAGAAGCTCCTCTAAATTCATCTCTCCTGTGAATCAATGTAACTCTAGAAATTTTTGATAACTCTAAGGCCCAATCTAATGCCGAATCTCCTCCTCCAAAAATTGAAACTTTTTTTCCCTTAAATTTACTTTTGTCACTAACAGAATAAAGAATGCTTTTACCTTCATGCTTCTCTGCCTCTTTTACTGATAATTTTCTTGGCTCAAAAGATCCTACCCCTCCAGCAATAATAATATTAGGAGCAATGAAAATTTTGTTTTTGTTTGTTTTAACTATCCACTTATTATTTTCCTCGGAAATTTCTTGAACTCTTTCATTAAAGTGAAAATTGCTTTTAAAAGGCTTTATTTGATTTAGTAAATTCTTCGTTAGTTCTTCACCTGTGCAAATTGGAATTCCGGGAATGTCATAAATGGGCTTGTCTGGATATAACTCAATGCATTGCCCACCTGCTTTATCTAAGTTATCAATGACTTCGGACTTTAATCCATTTATTCCTAGTTGGTGAACCGCAAACAGTCCAACAGGTCCTGCACCAATTATTACAACATCTGTTTTTATCATCTTTAAGTTTGTTTAGACGGTGTGGTAACAACCAATCCATCTAAATCTTCAGAAACTATTAGTTGGCAACTAAGTCTACTATTTTTTTTTGGCTCAAATGCCATATCAATCATATCTTGTTCGCCGTCTTCTGCTTTGGGTAATTTATTAAACCATTCTTCTTTGACATAAACATGGCAGGTTGCACATGCCATACTTCCCCCGCAATCTGCATCTATTCCAGGAATATTGTTCTGAACAGCTCCTTCCATAACGCTTAGCCCTTTTTGCACTTCTATTGTTTTTTTATTTCCAGAAGAATCGATATAAGTAATTTTTGGCATCTAACTAATATAGGTACAAAAAAAAATAGGGCAAGTTATAAAACTCGCCCTATTTTAAGTAATTAACTATCTATTATTATCTTTTAGATAGAGAAGTATTCTGCATAGCAGCAGCCCAGATGACTAGACCAAATGCTAATTTATTAACGAAGTCAGCTAAGTTATATATGATGTTCAACGTGTTAGTATCAATTCCACCAGCTAGGTAACCAAATACGTAACCTAGTGGATAAATTGCCCAACCAATTGTAACTATCATTCTCATAGCTCCAAAAGCAGTGGCTACAGCTCTGTTACCACCTTTTGATGCTGCTCTTCCAGCTTCTCCAGAAAAGATTTCAAATAGAATATATATCCAACCTGCCATTCCAATTACGAAACCAACAAATTCTTGGATATAACCGGCTTCGCCTAAATATCCGCCGACTAACATTACTAATGAAGCTATTAGTAGTCTCCAGAACATTGAGCCCGGAACTTTTCTAACAGCAGCTAAGATTAGATAGAATTCAACGATCTGCATTGGAACAGTGATTAACCAATCAATATATCTGTATACTGTTGGAGTATCTCCTGTCTCAACCCAAATGTTTCTCATATATATGTAGTGAACAAATGCTATAAAACAAATTAATCCAGCAACTGTTACAGATGTTCTCCACGCTGCAGCAACTGTATTTCTTTCTAAGAAGAAGAATACAGCACCTGCTAACATGCCCATAGACACTAACCAAAACGTAATTCCTACGAAATCATTAGTAGCTAAATAAGCGGTGGCAGCATTAGCTGAGCTCGTAATACCTATAAAAGCAAGAGCAGCTAGTGCAATCATACTAAGTTTTCTCATGAAAACCTCCTTTTTATGTTATTTAGTTTTCTTTTAATTTAAAATTTAAACCGTCTAAAGTTTGAGTATCTCCCTCTCTTCAAACGCACCGGGAAGGTACCCAATAAGAAAGTTAATTTGAAGCTTTTTTTTTATAATAAAGCATTGATTTTGTTAGCTTTTTCATCTTTTTTTGGGGATAATCTTTAAAAACGTAATTTAAAGGGGTGACATTTTGTCCGGAAAATATCAAAAAATTTATAACTCTTCCATAGAAAATAGAGAAACCTTTTGGAAAAAAGTATCTGATGATATTTTTTGGTATAAGAAACCTTCAAAAATACTCAATTCCTCTACCCCTCCTTTTTATAAATGGTTCGAAGATGGTGTCACAAACACTTGTTACAACGCACTAGATTTTCATATTGATAAAGGCCGTGGAGATAGAACGGCTATAATCTACGATAGCCCAATAACTGGAGTAAAGAATAAATTTTCTTATAAAGAATTGAGGGAAAAAGTATCTGTTTTTGCGGGAGCGCTTAAAAATCAAGGAATAAATAAAGGAGATAGAGTTATAATTTATATGCCCATGATACCTGAGGCGGTAATTGCTATGTTAGCTTGTGGTAGAATTGGTGCGGTTCACTCTGTTGTTTTTGGAGGTTTTGCTGCTAACGAATTAGCAAGCAGAATTGATGATTCAAAAGCAAAAATTATTATTTCGGCTTCTTGCGGTTATGAACCTGGAAAAACTGTTCACTATAAACCTTTACTAAATAAAGCTATAGAGATTGCAAATCACAAACCAAACAAATGTATAATTTTTCAAAGAGAAAAAGACAAAGCAGAACTTAATCCAAAAACAGATATCACTTGGGAAGAATCTTTAAAAGGAGCTAAACCGACTGAGTGTGAAAAAATGAATGCAAACGATTACGCTTATATTCTTTATACATCAGGAACAACTGGTTTACCCAAAGGAATTGTAAGAGATGTAGGTGGTCACATCGTTGCTTTAAAATGGACTATGAAAAATATTTATAACATAAATCCTGATAATGTATGGTGGTCAGCTAGCGATATAGGATGGATTGTTGGACATTCTTATATTGTGTATGCTCCATTATTTCACGGATGCACAACTATTTTATTTGAAGGAAAACCAATTGGAACTCCAGATCCTGGTGTTTTTTGGAGAATAATTTCTGAACACAAAGTAAAATCTTTATTTACTGCTCCCACAGCAATAAGAGCAATCAAAAAGGAAGATCCTGAAGGAAATTTTTTTAAAAAATATGATTTATCTAAATTTGATACTTTATTTTTAGCTGGAGAACGTGCGGATCCTGATACGATTAAATGGTTTGAAAAACTTTCAAATGCTCCTGTGATCGATCACTGGTGGCAAACTGAAACGAGCTGGGCTATTAGTGCAAATTGTGCTGGGATAGAAAAATTTCCAACTAAATACGGTTCTGCTTTTAAGCCTGTTCCTGGTTATGATTTAAAAGTTCTTAACAGTGAAGGCAAAGAGGCTGAAAGAGGTCAGATGGGAGACATAGTTGTTAAATTGCCTTTGCCTCCAGGAACTTTTCCAACTTTATGGAATGCTGATGAAAGATATAAAAAAGTTTATATGTCAACTTATCCTGGTTACTATCAAACTTATGATGCAGGACATATTGACGAAGATGGTTATGTTTGGATTATGTCAAGAACGGATGACATCATAAATGTTGCTGGTCATAGATTGTCTACAGGAGCAATAGAAGAAGTTTTGGCAGAGCACAAAAATGTTGCTGAGTGTGCTGTAATAGGAATTGCAGACAAATTAAAAGGTCAACTTCCCATTGGACTAATAGCTTTAAAGGCTGGTGTTAATCGAGATAATAAAGAAATTACAAAAGAATGCGTAGCATTAGTTCGAGAAAAAGTAGGGCCAGTTGCTGCCTTTAAATTAGCTATTGTTGTAAAAAGATTACCTAAAACAAGATCGGGGAAAGTTTTAAGAGGAACTGTTAGAAAAATTGCAGACGGTGAAACATATAAAGTTCCTCCTACGATAGATGATCCTGCAATTTTAGATGAAATAAAAAAAGATCTTAAAGATAATAATATTTTAAAAGGTTAAAGGTTTACCCTTTGCTTTTGATACAATTTTGCTATTTTCCATAACAATCTCGCCATTAACAATAGTTGCAACTGGAAATCCTTTAACTTTGTAATTGTTAAAAGGTGTCCATCCGCATTTACTTTCTATCCAGCTATCTTTTATGACAACCTCTTTATTCATATCCACTATAGTTAAATCAGCATCATAATTTTCTTTTATATAACCCTTGTTTTTAATTCCAAATAAATCACATGGATTTTCACAAACTAATTTAATTAATTGTTCTATTTTTAATTTGCCTTTATTTACATGATCCAGCATTACTGGAAGTAAGGTTTGAACACCCGGCATACCAGAGGGAGACGAAGGATACTTTTTGTTTTTTTCTTCTTTTGTATGAGGAGCGTGATCAGATCCTATTGTGCTTACTAAAGAATTTTTTACAGCATCCCATAGTCTATCATAATGATCTTTTGATCTAATAGGTGGGTTCATTTGACTAAAAGTTTTTAATTTTTCATAACAATCAGGAGCAGATAAAGTTAAATGTTGCGGTGTAATTTCAAAAGTTACACCTTCTCTTTTCTCTGAGAAAAAATCAATTTCTTGTTTGGTTGTTACATGAAGGATGTGAATTTTCTTTTTATACTTTTGGGCTATTCTTACTACTCTTTTTGTAGACTCAAGGGCACATTCCTCATTTCTCCAAACTGGGTGTGAATTAACATCCCCTTCTTTAATAAATTTTTTTCTAGATAATAGAATATTTTCATCTTCGGAATGAACTGAAATAATCTTACTGCTGTTAGATATAACTTTCTCTATATCTTTTTCCTGGCTTACCAAAAGGTTTCCTGTTGAAGATCCTGCAAAAAGTTTTACTCCACAACATCCTTCAAGAGTATTGACCGAGGCAAGTTCTTTCATGTTGTCTGGGGTAGCTCCAAAATAAAATGCATAATTGCAGAACATTCTATTTTTTGCTGCACTAATTTTATTGTTAAATTCTTTAAATGTAGATGTAGGAGGATTAGTATTTGGCATTTCAAACACTGATGTAACACCTCCGGCTATAGCTGCTCTGCTTCCGCTTTCCAAATTTTCAGCATCATTTGCACCTGGCTCTCTAAAATGAACCTGGGTATCAATTACTCCTGGCAAAACAATTGTTCCAGACGCGTCAAGCACATTGGTACTATTTAAACTAATTTTGCCTATTTTTTTGATTTTATTTCCTGATAAAGCTAAATCAACATTTTGAAATTTTCCCTCAATATAACAAGATCCGTTCTTTATAATGAGGCTGTAGTTGTCAGACATATTTTGTTAAAACTATTATACAGTATAAACTTCAAATATGGAAAA
>Ga0208764_10002363_pt1 | contig 11889 bp, 13 predicted proteins | sample ETNtaG_18_FD_185762 | JGI IMG/M metagenome (GOLD analysis project Ga0208764, IMG submission 185762) | Marine microbial and viral communities from oxygen minimum zone, Eastern Pacific Ocean - ETNP201302SV91 (SPAdes) (version 2) | ecosystem: Environmental > Aquatic > Marine > Oceanic ... | reverse complement strand
TTCTTGTCTGTTTGTGGTGGCATAACATATATCTTCTTTGATGGGTGATTTTATATTGGGAAATTTTGACTTCAAAACTTTTATAATTTCTTTTGTGTCATCAACTGATAAAGTTGTTTGAGTAACATAGGCAACTTGATCTTCAAATTTATTGATTTTTATATTTTTTGCATCATCCACAGTTTCAATTAATTTTAGAGAGTTTTCTGGCAATTGTCCCATTGTACCCAAAACTTCCGGATGATCTTTGTGTCCAATCAAAATAATCTTATATCCTTTTTTAAAAAGAAATTCAGCTTCTTTATGAACTTTAGTAACTAAAGGGCATGTAGCATCAATATAAAAAATATTTTTGATTGATGCTTCTTTTGGAACTGATTTAGGTACACCATGTGCAGAAAAAATGACTGGTCTGCTAGAATCCTCAATTTCATTTAATTCTTCTATAAATATTGCGCCAAGTTTTTTGAGATTTTGAACAACTTGAGTATTATGAACTATTTCATGTCTAACATAAACAGGTGGTCCAAATTTTATTAGTGTTTTTTTAACTATTTCAATCGCTCTGTCTACGCCGGCGCAAAAACCTCTTGGAGAGGCAAGTAATATTTCTATTTTTTTAGTCACGCATTAAAATTAATTATTGTGCTGAGATTGCATATCTTTTTTATTAATTCCCGCAACTTTGACAGGTTTTTTCATAGCATCTCTTCTGAAGGGTTCGCCTAGCTCTTGGTTTAAAATAATTTCGATAAATGTTGTAATTCCCTTTTTTTGATCTTCGCAAGATTTTTTTATAGCTTTTGTAGTTTCTTCCATTGTTTTAACAGTTACACCTTTTAAACCACATGCTTGAGCAACTTTTGAATAACTTAATTCTGGGTCCAATTCAGTGCCAACAAAATTATTATCAAACCATAAGATAGAATTTCTTTTTTCAGCACCCCATTGATAATTTCTAAAAATAACCATTGTAATGGCTGGCCATTCTTTTCTGGCGCAAGAACTCATTTCATTCATACTAATTCCAAAAGCACCGTCACCTGCAAAACCAATAACAGGTGTATTTGGACATCCAATTTTAGCACCAAGAATAGAAGGGAAACCATAGCCGCAAGGTCCAAATAAACCTGGCGCTAAATATTTTCTTCCTTTTTCAAAAGTGGGATAAGCATTACCAATTGCACAATTATTTCCTATATCGCTAGATATTATAACATCTTCTGGCATACCCACTTGAATAGCTCTCCAAGCTTGTCTAGGCGACATTCTATCTTTATCTCTTTCTCTAGCTTCTTTATTCCAAACAGTGCCCTTATCATCATCTTCGTGGTCTAAACTAGATAATTTTTGTAGCCATGCTGACTTAGTTTGATGTATTAAATTTTTTCTTTTTTCTCTATCTAAATCCCCAGCTGTTGACGAAAGTTTGGATAAAAGTTGTTGAGAAACTAATTTTGCGTCACCACAAATTCCGACTGTAACTTTTTTTGTTAAACCGATTCGGTCGGAGTTCATGTCAACTTGAATGATGCTAGCCTTTTTTGGCCAATAGTCTATTCCATAACCAGGTAATGTAGAAAAAGGATTTAATCTTGTACCTAGAGCCAAAACTACGTCGGCTTTAGAAATCAATTCCATAGCAGCTTTAGATCCATTATATCCAAGTGGTCCTACCGCTAAAGGGTGACTTCCTGGAAAGCTATCATTGTGTTGATATCCGGAACAAACAGGTGAATCTAATTTTTCTGCAAGTTTTTTACAATCTTCTATCGCTCCACCAATCACTACACCAGCTCCTGATAAAATAACTGGAAACTTTGATTCTGATAATAGCTTTGCTGCTTTATTAATGGCTTCAATTCCTCCCGCTTGTTTCTCTAATCTGACGATTGGAGGTAATTCAATATCAATCAATTGAGTCCAATAGTCTCTTGGTACGTTGATTTGCGCAGGAGCAGAACCTCTAATTGCTTTTTCTATAACTCTATTTAATACCTCTGCCATTCTTGAAGGGTCTCTAACTTCTTCTTGATAGCAAACCATATCTTTAAATAAATTCATTTGTTCAACTTCCTGGAAACCTCCTTGACCCATTGTTTTGTTTGCAGCCTGAGGTGTCACTAATAATAATGGTGTATGATTCCAATAAGCTGTTTTGATAGGAGTGACTAAACCTGTAATGCCAGGACCGTTTTGAGCAATCACCATTGAAATTTTTCCAGTTGATCTTGTATAACCATCGGCAATTAATCCCCCGTTGGTTTCATGAGCAACATCCCAAAAAGTAATTCCCGCTTTTGGGAATAGATCGGAAATAGGCATGAAGGCCGAACCAATTATGCCAAAAGCATGTTCTATACCATGCATTTGAAGAACTTTTACAAAGGCTTCTTCTGTTGTCATTTTAGTCATGATAAATTCCTTAAAAAATACTTTAATTATATCAATTTTAAGGCTATATCCAGTAAGAAAATGTCTCAAACAGATTTGATTATTCACGATGAAAAAGACAATGTAGCTGTTGTCGTTATTGATAAAACATCTAAAAATCAAGAGTGCACAGGATGGATTATGGAAAATGACAAAACAATTAAGATAAAATCTATTAATGAAATCCCCCTTGGTCACAAAATTGCCCTTCAAGACCTTAAAGAAGGTGAAACAATTTTAAAATATGGACACGACATTGGTAAAGTCGTTAAATCAATAAAAAAAGGTGAACACGTTCATGTTCACAATGTAAAAACTAAGAAGTGGTAATATTATGGAAATTCCAAAAAGTTTTTTAGGTTACAAAAGAGAAAACGGAAGAGTTGGCACAAGAAATCATGTGATTATACTCCCTGTAGACGATATTTCAAATGCGTGCGCAGAAGCAGTATCAAACAATATTAAAGGTACAATAGCATTACCTCATTCTTATGGAAGACTTCAGTTCGGAGCAGATTTAGAATTGCATTTTAGAACAATGATTGGAACTGGAAGCAATCCAAATGTAGCAGCTGTAATAGTTGTGGGTATTGAACCAAAGTGGACAAAAAGAATTGTGGATGGAATTGCAAAAACTGGAAAACCAGTTGAGGGTTTTCATATTGAACGAACAGGTGATATTGGTACTGTGATGAAAGCTTCAAAAAAAGCACAAGAATTTGTAATGTGGGCTTCTGAAAAACAAAGAGAAGAATGTCCTTTAAGTGATTTATGGATATCAGTTAAATGTGGTGAATCTGATACCACATCAGGTCTTGCATCAAATCCAACAGTTGGAAATCTTATGGATAAATTAGAGCCACTCGGAGTTCATTTATGTTTTGGTGAAACTTCAGAACTTACCGGAGCTGAAACTGTTTGTGCTAAGAGAGGTGCTACACCTGAAGCTTCCAAAAAATTTATGAAAACTTGGAGCGCTTATAATGATTTTATTCTTAAAGAAGCTACTGATGACCTTTCAGAAAGTCAACCTACAGCTGGAAATATTGCTGGCGGCCTTACAACTATTGAAGAAAAAGCTTTTGGAAACTTTCAAAAAATTGGATCTTGCAAATTTATTGATGTGTTAGAACCAGCTGAAACACCAACTAAAGGTAAAGGTTTATATTTTATGGATACATCTTCTGCAGCCGCGGAATGTGTAACTCTTCAAGCAGCTGCGGGTTTTAATATTCATCTATTTCCAACGGGACAAGGAAATATAGTGGGAAATCCGATTGAGCCGGTTATAAAATTAACAGCTAATCCACTAACAGTAAAATCTATGGGAGAACATATAGACTGCGATGTATCAAAAATTCTTTCAAGAGAAATGAATCTATCTGAAGCGGGTGATGAATTAATAAAAACTACCATCAGAGTAGCTAATGGAAGATTAACATGCGCTGAAGCTTTAGGTCATAGAGAATTTGTTATGACTAAACTTTACAGAAGTGCATAATGAATAAAAATTATTTTTCTAAAATTAGAATCCTAGATGGAGGTATGGGTCAGCATTTACTTGCTAAAGGCCTTAAACCCAAGGGAAGTCTGTGGTCAACAACTGCTTTGATAGATAAAAAACACCACCAGCTAATAGTTGATGCTCATCTAGACTTTATAAATTCAGGAGCTGAAGTAATAGTTACAAATAACTTTTCTGCCAGAAGATCAAGAATGATACAAAATAATGTAGAAAAATATTTTGATTATGCAAATGAAAAAGCTGGTGAACTTGCTTTAAGAGCAAAGGAAATTTCCAAAAAAAATGTTTTAATTGCTGGTAGCCTGCCAGGACAGAATAGCACCTATGTATTAGATGAAAGAGATAGAAAAATAATTGAAAGAGGATTTTATGACCAAGCTAAATTAATAAAACCTTTTGTTGATTTTTTTTATTTTGATGTTTTGTGTGGTAGTAAAGAATGCGAAATAGCACTTAATGTTGCAGAAAAATTAGGCTTACCAGTATTAGTTGGATTGCATGTTAAAAAAAATGGAAAACTTCCATCAAATGAAAGCGTCAGTGAAGTGTTTGAAAAATGCAAAAACAATAATTGGTTAGGGTTAGTTCTTGCCTGTGTATCTCCTGAAATAATAGAAAATTCTGTTGATGAAATTAAAAAACTAAACATATTTTTTGGTTATAAAGCTAACCTTTGGAAAGCGGAGGAACCTGTTCCTGTGCACAAATTTGCATCACCTGGTGATAAAGTTGGGGCAAATCCAGTTGAATCTATGGGTACAAGGAACGACTATACGGACTTCAAATTTCTAGAATTTTCTAAAAAAATGATTGATAAGGGCGCCACAATTTTAGGTGGATGTTGTGAAACAAAGCCATCACACATTAAAAAAATTTCAACACTAAAAAATTAATTATTAGTACTATTAAAAACGTAATAAGCTACTGCTTCGATTTCTTCAGTAGTCAAAATTCCCTCCCAAGGAGGCATGACTCCAATACCATTTGTTACTGCAGAAATAATTTGAGATATTTGTGGTTTAAGCATATCCAAGTTTGGACCAATATCACCATTGGAGCTGGCTACTTTTAAAGTATGACACGTACCACACATAGCTTTCTCATTATAAACTTCTGCTCCTAAATTCATTTTATCATCTGCAATTGCCGTAGTAATAAAAATCATTGCTAATAAATTAAAAAATATTTTTCTATAAAGTTTTTTGCTCATTAATTCGTTGCAGGCTTTTTATTTTTTGTATCTATCCATTGCCTTGCTTTTTTTCTTAAAAAAGATGCAGTTACTCCTGCAACTAATGCTAAAAATATTGATGAGGCTCCATAAACAATTGGATGTTTTTCTGATAAATTAAAAATTGTATTTCCAAATTTACTTATTTGAACAATCGTATCCGTGGGAATTGCAATAGCAGGCGTTCCGTTTCTAAAAAAAGTATCATAAGCCATCAAAAGACCTACTGAAAGCATAAGGAGTGCAAGTAAAGTTTTTAGTTCTGAACCCTGGAGTTTTTGTCCAATTTTTTGGCCAGCTTGTACTCCTAATATAGAACCTGCAATCAGTATTAAAACAAGAACTAAATCAATTGTATTATACGCAAAGGCGTGTGATACAACAACAAATCCCGTTACAAATATTGTCACAAACAAAGAAGTTCCGGGTACTAATTTTATTGGCATACCAATTAAATATATCATCGCGGGAACCATCAAAAATGCTCCTCCTACACCCATTATTGCTGCTACAAAGCCAACAATAATACCTAATATAATTGGAACTAAAGCGCTTTCATATAATTTGGAAGTTTTAAATCTAGTTCTAAAAGGTAAACCGTGTATCCAGTAATGAGTATGTAATTTTTTTTTAATTGTTACTTTTTTTTTAATTCTATCAATTTCCATAATTCCATCTCTAAGCATAAAGCTTCCTATGATGGCGAGAACGTACATATATGCTAAAGTGATAACTATATCTATTTTATTTATTTCTTTAAAATATCCAAAAGTCATCATTCCCAAAGCGGTTCCTAATGCTCCTCCTGCAATTATCATCCATCCCATTTTGATATCCATTGTTTTTTTAAACCAATGTGTTAATGAACCAGAAGTTGATGATGCTAAAATGTTGTTTGCTTCATTTGCTACCGCATAAGCTGGAGGTATTCCCATAAAAATTAAAAATGGAGTCATTAAAAAGCCTCCTCCAACACCAAATAAACCTGATAAAAAACCTATGACAAAACTTACGAAAAGAAATAAAACAATGTTTATTTGAACTTCAGCTATAGGTAAGAAAACTTCCATAAAATTAACAATTATTCTTAGTATGTAATAATGTCAATAAATAGATAAAAAAAAGATAGGCTTTTAGCTTAGAAATGAAAAGGTGCCAACAAGAATTACCACCCAACAAATTGTAATTGTCAATTGTAGCGCTATTTTACGAGGATTTAGAGTTATTTGTTGAGGTAATTTTTTGAAAGATTGTAACATTATTTTTTCTTAACATGGGTAAAGTGTGTTTGTCCAGAATTATCTTATAAATTTATAGCTAAAAGATTGTCGCGCCAAAGACTTTTATTTGCTCGTCTTCAACTCCTATTACCAATCGACCTAAAAAATCTCCTGGAATTTTATCGCTTTTCTGTTTTAAAAGAACAGTAACAAATCCATTTCTCCTCAAACATCCCAAAAACTCTTTATCCTGAGATAAATTTGTTAATAATTTATTGCTTGCCCACTGTTTTCCCAGTTCCACTTCATTGGCGCCGTATAGCATTTGTGATGAAAAATCTTTAGTAAAACCCCCATAATCTTTCATATTTGATGATTTTACTAAGTTATCCCAAATCGGTTCTGCAATTTTAAATATTTCTTGGTCTTTTTTATCTAGAAGACTCATTTTTTAGGATTATGAGGCCTTTTTTTTATCTTCATCTCCAATGATGTGATAAACTGGCATTTTTTCCATTGTAAACTTTCCAGTTTTAGGGTCGCGACGAGATACGGTTAAGCAGTGCCAGTTTTTATCATCTAGTTTCATATGGTCTCCTCTATAGTAGTATCCAGGCCAACGCGTTTCTTCACGAAATAAAGTATGTTCTGTTACACATTGAGAAGTAATTGCTCGATGTTTTAATTCCCAAGCACGCATAAGCTGATGATAATCTTCTGCACCGACGTGTTCTAGATCTTCTTGTAACCATTCTAATAATTCCAAACCTCTTTTAAGCAAGTTGTCGTTCGTCATATAATTAACTGAAATACCCCCCACATATTCATCCATTATTTTTTGGAGACGTTGAAGACCTTGGATAGGAGAAATATAGCTAGGTGAAACTGTACCTCCAGTAATCTCATTACGACCTACAGTATAATTTTCTAAAGGTTTATAAATTATTTTTCTAAAATTTTCACATTGCTCATCACCAATTTTAATATTTTTTGCTTTTTGATCTTCTATGTATTTTACTGCAGCTTTAGCCGCTAAACGACCTTCTGTAAAAGAGCCAGAGGAAAATTTATGTGCACTTCCTCCAACTGTATCTCCTGCACCGAATAATCCTTCAACTGTCATCATTCTATTGTATCCCCAAAAATATTCAGGTGGAGAGATATCTTCTGGCCCGCTTACCCATGCTCCTGAGCATGTAGCATGAGATCCCATCACATAAGGCTCTGAGGTAGTTAATTCAGGATTTGTATATTTAGGATCAATATTTTGAGAAGCCCAAACAACTGCTTGACCAACTGTCATACCAAGAAAATTTTCCCATCCTACTGTTTCTAGATGTGGATCTTGAAAAGCTTCTTTTGTAACCATATGAATTGGTCCACCGCCAGCCATAACTTCTTGAACAAAAGCATGATTACGTAAACACGTAGGTGTTGGATGGTGGTCAATATATTCCCCCACTAATTTTTTGGTTTGATCGTACCATTTTTTTTCATAGTTCTCGCCATTAGCATTCTGCGTGTAAGTTTTTAAATGTAAAAAATAAGCACCTACAGGACCATATCCATCCTTAAACCTGCATAGAACAATTCGATTTTCCATTTGAGTCATTTTTGCACCTGCTGCAATTGGTAATGCATAAGCAGAACCATTGCTCCAAGGTGCATACCAAGTTCTACCCATTCCTTCACCGACCGCTCTTGGCTTAAATATATGTGATGCTCCACCAGCTGCAACAATAACAGTTTTAGAACGAAATACATGGAAATCTCCGGTTCTCATATTAAAACCTACTGCACCTCCCACTCTATTTTCATTATTCTCGTCCATTAACAAATGAGTAATCATTATTCTATTGTAAATTTTATCAGCAGATTTTTTTGCTGCTTCAGCTACTATTGGTTTATAGCTTTCTCCATGAATCATTATTTGCCACTTTCCTTCTCTTTGGTAACGTCCAGTTTTAGGATTCTTCATCATCGGCAAACCCCATTCATCAAACATGTGAACTGTGGAATCTACGTGACGAGCCATATCATAACCAAGATCTTCTCTTACTAATCCCATCAGGTCATTACGAGCATAGCGAACATGGTCTTCGGGTTGATTTTCATTCCACTGCATCCCCATATAACAGTTTATCGCATAAAGTCCTTGGGCCACTGCTCCACTTCGATCAATATTTGCTTTTTCGACACAAACAATTTTTAGATCCCTCCCCCAGTGTCTCGCTTCGAAAGTAGCACCGGTTCCAGCCATTCCTCCACCTACTACAAGAATATCGCAATCCTCATAATGTGTTTTATTTTTTGGCATTAATAGTAAACCCCTTTTTTAAAAGAACTTTTGTCAATTGTTGGTAATTCTTTTTTTGTATTTAATCCCTCGGGCTCAGAATAAAGAATTTGTGATTCAATTTCTCCTTGGTTAGGTTTATCTGTTTCAGAAAGTTTTGGAATAAATTTACCCCATGGCTTCGTTGTTATTGGAGAAACAAAATCTTTTTCTGTGCCGTTTCTAAATTTAATTTTCCAAGAAATAGTGCCTTTTTCCTCTTCTCTTCTTACTCTAACGCTATGACCCATTGGAGCAAAATCCGCATATCCTCGAACGTCAATTGCATGATTTGGGCATGCTTTCACACATGAATAACATTCCCAGCAAAAATTTGGTTCAATATTTTTTGCGCGTCTAATAGTTTCATCAATGTGCATGATATCAGATGGACAAATATCTACGCAGTGTCCACATCCATCGCAACGAGTCATATATACAAAAGTTGACATATTGTTTTTTTTCTACTCCTTTATATAATTTATATACATATTAATAGTGCTTTGGTGCCTCACGTTTAATACCTGGTCCAAATTTTTCAGGTGCGTCTGCTGGCGGTGGTAAATTATCTCTTGAACCATCTGCTTCAGCTAGATTTTTTTGAATAGCAGCTCCAGGTTTGTAAAACATGTGTGCAAATTTTGACCAATAAACTCCACCAAATAAGACTAGATTGGATATGATAAAAAAAATTAAAAATACTTTGTCGTCCCATCTGTCATTTAAATTTAAGGATTGTAAAAAAGACCAAATTAAACCAAATAAAGATGTTGCTACGAGCGCCAATACAAATAAATCTGCTTTAATAATTCTATACCAAGGTTGTGCTTCTGAATAAACATCTACTCTTAAAAAAAACCAAAACCAAGATCCTCCTAGAACTGTCATTATGGCTCCGGCATGCCAAATGATTGGCCATAGTATTGGAGTGTTTGATGATGGATTAATATAACAAAAAATCATTATCACTGAAGAAATCCAAAATAGAACAGTTCCATACATACCAAGAAGATGAGCGGCTCGTCTTTTACCAGCACCCAACTCTGATGTAGTTGCTATATCACTAACTATTGTTTTGAAAACAACAGTAGTTTTTTCACTAGCAGTAAGTATTTTCTTTGCAGATTTTTTTGCTTTTTTTGCATTTTCAAAAAAATATTTTACATTTTTTTTATGAATTATATCTACCAAGGTTCCTAGGAAAACTAATATCCCCATAACAATAACAAAGGTTTGTATTGCAATAGTTGGGATGGTTTCAGCAAGCATTGAAAATGGATTAACAGTAATCAAGATAACTCCCTTATTGTTTAAAACTTTAATAAACGGTTCCAAAAGAAACCGTTTATTATTAATATTTTAAATACCTAATTGATTAAGCAGCCGCTTGCATTGGAATATTATGTTTAACTGCCATACCAGTTAAAAAATTCCAAAGGTACTTAGCTGTAGACAAAGCTGATTTCTCTGCTTTCTCTTGTTCTTCCTTAGACATGCTATCAAGCAATTTCTCACATGCTTCTCTGTGATATACGTCAGCAGCCTTATGAACTTCGAAAAACTTTAATCCTTCTTTTGAAGTAACGCCATAGTGATTTACCAAACCTCTAATTTTTGTTTCAGCAATTTCAGGAATTTGTCTTTCGTAAGTATAAAGAGAAGCTAAACCTTCTGCATAACTTGATCTTCCATTCTTAAAAAAATTATCAATTAATTGCGTTGTAAATTTTTCTTCTTTCGCCGATTCAAGTTCTTCTTTTTTAGATCCTAGAGCAAATCCAAAATCTCTCCAAAGCTTAGGATGATCTGCATCTCTATTTTCTTCGTCTTGAAGATTTTCTAAAAGAATTTTTCTTTTCTCTATATCTTCACATAATGAATGAGTAGCACTTATATAACGAGGAAATGCTTTCACATGTTGGTAATATTGTTCAGCATAATCCTTGATTATTTCTCTAGTTAGTTTTCCATCATTCCAGGATTTATAGAAAGGATGGTTAAGCAAGTGATACTTGTCTAGTTTCTTGTTAAGTTCTTTCGAAAACATTTTTACCTCCATAGTTATTTAAGAGATCATTATCCTTTTCTTGTATTTAATCAAGATAGATTAAAGCTTTGTGACAAAATTTTTTATCAACTTTAAGTTGTAATTCTTATTTTAACTTTCCTTCTTTTCTCATTTTTTCCCTAATTTTTGTAGCTGAGATTTGTTGGATTTTTTCAGGAAGAACCACTTCTTCAATTTTATACCCAACCCCCCTTCCGTAGCTAATGTTTGTAATGTTTGGAACTAGCATTATCTTAAATCTATTTTTATACTTGGGGTTTAATCTTTCTTCTATATTTTTCTTTACCGTTTCAAAATCAAATGGATTGTCATCTACACCTTCTACATCTCTAATTTGAATACAAACTTGACCGGTTTTTTTAATTATTTCCTCAAATAAAGCATAATGGCCATCGTGAAAAGGCTGCCATCTGCCTAACATTTGTGCTGTTGGTTTTTTATTATCCCATACGTACGACATTATTTTATTTTATCCGCTATTTTTCTTGCCCAAACTTTAGCATCTTGAGTTGTTACATGAAAATCAAACTTTTCTGGTTTCACAAACATTGCGTTTGTATCATCAAATCTACCTTCCTTAATTGTATCTACCCAAATAATAAAATCAGCATTAAATAATTCTCTAGCTTTGGGAGTTGGGCAAATAAAATCACAAACGACATAATTTCCTTCTTGCTTATATTTTTCAGCAAAATCAGCCATACGTTTTGCTTGTCTTATTCTTCCTTGTTCAGAAAAATCCCAATCATTAGATTCTTTTCTCACTTTATCATTATTTATCCATCTTGCGTTTATCAAAGGCACCAATTCTGCTGCTAATGTTGTTTTGCCAGAACCTGGCAAGCCCATAACAAGAATTTTTTTCATAATTTTTTATACTGTAGTTTTTATATTGTCGCAAGTCTTGGTAGCGGTTTTTCATCTATAGGCAAATGTACTATTGTAGCAAAAAAGGAAAGAGCTATAGATAAATACCAAGCGTAATCAAATGATCCATATTCATCATAAAAATATCCACCTAAATAAGCACCTAAAAAAGATCCAATTTGATGACTAAAAAAAACTATTCCATATAAA
>Ga0208764_10002360_pt1 | contig 11891 bp, 17 predicted proteins | sample ETNtaG_18_FD_185762 | JGI IMG/M metagenome (GOLD analysis project Ga0208764, IMG submission 185762) | Marine microbial and viral communities from oxygen minimum zone, Eastern Pacific Ocean - ETNP201302SV91 (SPAdes) (version 2) | ecosystem: Environmental > Aquatic > Marine > Oceanic ... | reverse complement strand
GGTTTACTGAATGGGCAGAAAATAAAATTGGTGTTGTTGATATTAAAAAACCTCTACCATTTGCAGTAAACACAAATGTTGAATCAATCACTTTCAAAAAAGGTGAAACTGAAACAATTTCTTTGAGTATTGATACTTTCTCATCAAATATTGACGATATCAATTTCAATTTTGCTCATACAGCATCTACCGTTACAAAGTCTTCGGATCTTTTAATTTCATATGAATTTAATAATTTTGATGAAATTATTATTTCTGTAACTGCAAGTGAATTTGCACTATCTGGGGATTATAAATTACTTTTAGGCGTTTTCAATTCTGAAGTGAGTGTCTCAAAATACATCGATGTAATTATTGAATCGTGATTCCACAAATTGATAAAGAGATAGGTATCTCTGTTTACACTACAAATTATTCATCTATTTCTGGAAAAATTAAAAAAAATGTAAATGATTTTTTAGTGAAAGAGGTTTTATCTGAAAAAGCAATTGACTCATTTAATAATTTGAACGGGCATGCTGTTTACTTGTTAAAAAAATCTGGAATTGATACCAATCATGCATTAATTGATATCGAAAAACGTTATGGTCTTGTCTTAAAAGCACTTGGTTTGAAAGACGCAAATGCACAAACAGAACAATTTGTCTACACTTACAAAAAAATTAACTCTCTAGAAGAATACACTGGACAAAAATATTCTGCTCAAAGACTTGGATTTGTACAAAAACCAATATCAAAAAAAGATATGCTAGGAAATTATTTTGAAATTAGAGTATCTGATTTGAACAATCCTTTACCCTCATTTACTGGTAATGAAAACGTTCTAAATTTTTTTGGGTATCAAAGATTTGGTTCAAAACGACCGATAACCCATTTAGTTGGAAAATCGATTGTTAAAGGTGATTATGAAGAAGCACTTGAATATCTACTAAATTTCTCATCAAAATATGATTCAGAAAAAAATAACGAAATGAGGAAATTAATATCTGAACGTAAATCAGAATCAGAAGTAATTGAATTATTGCCATATTCCATGGATATTGAAAGAAATTTACTAAGACAACTTTCTAACGACAGTGATCCTAAAAATGCAATACGTTCAATTCCTCTTGTATTACGAAGATTTTACATTCAAGCTTACCAATCATTTCTATTCAACAAAACTTTGAGTCTTGCACGTGAATTTGAAGAAGAATTATTTTTACCAACAGCCGATGATGTTTGTTTTGATAAACATTCTATATTGGGAAAATTTGAAAATAATCCTTCACAAAAACTTGCTGTTCCACTCATAGGCCACTCTTATTATAAAAAATCAAGATTTGATTACTACATAAAAAAAGTTCTTGATGAAGAACTACTTACCCCAAAAGATTTTTTCATAAAAGATTTCCAAGAGATTTCTGTTGATGGTGGATTCCGCAATGCGTCAATTAATTACTCACATTTTAAGATTGATGAAAATCTAATAAAATTTCAATTATCTCGTGGTTCATACGCAACTATTATTTTAAGAGAAATTCTAAAGCCTTCGAATCCATTAGATTGCGGTTTTTAAAATTCTGAAAGCTTTTTTTATTGTTTAGCATGAATTAGTATATGGAGAAAGCAACTTTTGCTGCAGGATGTTTTTGGCACGTTGAAGAAGTATTTTCTAAAACAAATGGTGTAAAGTCAACAGCTGTAGGCTATACTGGTGGTCACACAGATAATCCTACCTATGAAGATGTATGTACTGATAAAACTGGTCATGCTGAAGCTATACAGGTTGAGTTTGATCCTGCCGAAATTTCATATTCTGATTTAGTAAAAGTATTTTTTGAAAACCATAATCCCACCACTCCTAATAGACAGGGTCCTGATATTGGCATCCAATACCGTTCTGCAATATTTTGTCATAATTCTGAACAAGAAGAGGCTGCAAAAGAAGTAAAAGAAAAATTGAATCCATCTGCACAAAAGACCTTTGGAAGTGATATTATTACTGAAATAAAATCTGCTTCTACATTCTACCGTGCTGAAGAGTATCATCAAAAATATTTTGAAAAAAATTACTAAGTTAACTTTTTCTTTTCTACAAAATACCCAATTAATATCAAAATTACTCCTAACATACTGATAATTATTCCATTATCTATCCATTCTTGACTTTCATACATGAATGATGATTCGGGTCCTACTATTCCTTGTCCTTGAAAACTGAATATGATTCCAAAAATTACAAGAATTACTCCTGGAATTACAATTGATAATGATCTCATCATCTAAAGTTCTTTTAGTTAAAATAAAAATGCGATGTTCATTGAAAATGATCATTTGTTAGGAACAAATTGAAAAGAATTGATTAATTGGGTAAATCAATTTTTACTCGGTTTTTTAATCCAAATTCCAAAAGAATTTTCTGTGTATAGTTGGAATAGTTCTGATGAGAATGTGCCAAAAATATTCAAATATTCAAATTTGATTGTTTTTGGAACTGCTGCTGGAATTGCATTATTGACGGCATTTTTACTCAATACCTATTATGCTGAGTTATTTTTTGAACACCCATATATAATGAATATTCTATTTGCTCCTGCATTTGGAATTGGATTTTTGTATGGTCTAAAAATTTCTGAAAGAGCATTACAACCATCTGAAACTCGAAGTGCATTCAAAAGAAAAATTATGAAATTGTTTCTTTTCTTTTTAGTAATTGGAGGTTTATTCAGTTCTGTAAATTTTGCACTACACGGTGGTGCCATGATACCTGATTCATCTTTAGTTGATGATGGTGTAGTTCCTTGGGCTACTGACATGATTACTACAAATGGCGGTGCAACATTTTTGATTGTATCAAGTATTACAATTATGGCTGCTGCAACAAGAAGAATTGTTGGATTAAATGGTGGAATGATTGGAAAAATAATTACATTTTGTGGAACATTTGTTTTCTTTTCAATGATTAGTATGAGTTTAACACAAACTGACCCTAGTAACTCTCAAATCTATCTATACACTTGTTATCATGCTGGAATTATTGGAGGTGCGATGTATCAAATGAATCGTTTTACTTCTAATCTTAATACTTGGGAAGATTATATGAATGGACAGTGATTATTCTACTGTTACTGTTCCGACCATCCATGGATGAACTAGACAATAATAGACAAATTCCCCTTTATCTGAAAATTCTTGTTCAAATGTAGCTCCTGCCATTATCATTCCAGAATCAAAAACACCATCTGGTCCTCCATCTGGAGTTCCACTTGTTGCAAGATGTGCAGCATTATCGTTATTTTCCCAAACTACTGTAGTACCAATTGAAATATCTAGTGTTGCAGGAATATAACATTCGTCTGTTTCTTCACATCCAGGTGAACCTGAACCACTTGGGATTGAAATAACTTCTGCAGATGTTTGTGGTGCTTCCATAACTGCAATTTCATCTTCTTGTGTTTCTTCTAATGTCATTCTAGGAATTTCATATAATGTGTTACCTGCTTTTTCAAAAATGTCACATCCTTCACCTAAATAATTTCCTGCTTTACACATCTCGAAGAATGCAGTCTTGTCTCTTTGCATTTGATCTCCAAAAAGAACATCTTGTCCAATTCCAACTTGAATTAGACCAATTACTGCTAAAGATGCTGCAACTAATATCATTGAGTACCCAACTTTTCTATAATTATGTGGATCTTGCATTTCTGACATTTACTTTGAAGCAAAATTAGGCAAATTTAAAACTTGAGTCTTCCTAAATTTGTTAGTGACGATTCAAATTCTTCATTATGAATTTCTTGGACCAATCAAGCTTTCTGAATGGGGACCTCCAATGGACAAAGTGATTTACATAATATTCAATCAGAACAAATCTGGTTTTATTCCACTTTATACTGGTGAATCTGACAAAACTGATCAGAAAGACTTTTTCACACAAAATGATAATTTCAAATGTTGGATTCAACATTCTGGCAATGAAGAAAGTCTATATCTCGCAATTTTACCTTTATGGGAATCAGAAGAACCAGAAAGAAAACGTATTGTAGACAAAATTATATCGAAATATCGTCCTCTATGTCAGGTTGAATGATTATTTTGAATTTATTTTATCTTTAACTTCAAATAATTGCATTGTAAGAAGATCAATTGCTTTTTTCAAGTGGTCAAATTCATTAATTGAGTGAATTTGTCCTTCTGTAAGTTTTCTTAAAATTTTAACATTAGTTTTTGCTTCTTCATCTTTAGCAGTTACCTCTAAAGCATTGATTTTTGCCAAGATATTTTCTAAATCTTTAATCATTTCTTCTTTTGGTGTGTGTTTATCCATGTTTTTGAAATCCTTTTTTCCTATATATGACTAGAGTTGTTCATCGTCAATCTCTTCAAATGCATCTAAAAATTGGTTACATGTACAATCTGGGATTTGGCAAGAACCTCTTCTTAACATTGACTCTGAGGATGTGGTAGTTTTATGAATTTCATCAGTATGATGACAACGTCTACAATTCATGTTTGTAACAAAATTCCTAGTAATTTAAGGAATTAGAACTGCACGCGCTTCAATATTTGAATTTTTTAATCTCTCAAGCACTTCATTTGCTTGTTCTAATGGAAATGATTCTGTGACAACATTGAAATTATTTTTTTGTGCAATCTCAATTACTTTTTCCATGTCTTTCATAGAACCGATTAGTGTACCTCTTACTGTTTTTTCTTCAAATGCTAAGAAATTTGGAATTTTACCTACTGTGGCAATTATCACAGTTCCTCCTTTTTTCACTGATTTTATGGCTGTGTCTGTGACAACATCTGACGGTGCAAATACAATGGCTGCATCAAATAATCCATAATCGTCTTTAACTTTATTTAAAAATTCATCTTGAGATTCTGTAAATTGGAATATTTTTTTCGCACCAAGATTCTCTGCAACATTTAGGTGCTCTTTCTTTCTTGATATGCCAGTTACTTCACATCCCTCTACTTTGGCAAATTGTATCGCCATATGCCCTACTCCTCCAATTCCATAAATTGCAATTTTTTTATTTTTTTCAGGTTCTGCTGCTTTTACTGCTTTGTATGCAGTTATTCCTGGACAAAATAGTGGTGCTGCATATTCTGATGACATACTTTCTGGAACTTTTGTCAGAAAGTTTTCTGATGCATTAATAAATTCTGTATAACCTCCACGTAATGTTTCACCAGTTATTTCATTATCTTCACAAAGGTATTCTTTTCCTTCATTACAATATGTACAATTCATACATGATTTCAAAAGTGGTGTTATTCCAACTCTATCTCCAATTCTAAATTTTGTAACTTTATCTCCGATCTCAATAATTTTTCCAACCACTTCATGTCCTGGCACTGTTGGAAATGATGGAGGAATTCCAATCTCTTGCCAATCTCCTTCTATTCCGTGTAGTTGAGAATGACATACGCCACATGCTTCGATCTTGATTAAAACTTCGTCAGGATTATTTATTGAATGTCTTTCAATATTTGTTAATTTTAGTGGTTTGTCTTCAATTTTTTTACATTCTGAAAGAACCATTGCACGCATCATTTCTGTCATAATTAAGCCCAATTTTACACACATTTATTTTTAGTAGGATGTTATAATGACAAGTATGGCTGAAATTTTAAAAAAAGATGATTTTCGACGTGTTGAGCTGTTAAATTTAGTAACTAAAAATGGTAGTTTCAAAAATTTAAGTGATGATCAGCTTATTCTGTTAGACAAGTTATTACAAAAGAAAGATTACAGTAATGAAAAAAAGGCAGAAAAATCAAAGCAAAAACTACTGAAACAGATTAACATAGAAATTTACAAACGTAATGATACTGCAATCTGGAAAATCTAGAATACCTACAAATAATCAATACTCTGAATTATCATTATGCCAAATAATCTGTCTAAAGAGACAAGTCCATACTTACTACAGCATAAAGATAATCCTGTTGAATGGTACTCTTGGAATGATGAATCATTAAAAAAAGCAAAAGATGAAAATAAACCTATTTTCCTGTCAGTTGGTTACAGCTCTTGTCATTGGTGTCACGTTATGGCTCATGAATCCTTTGAAAATGATGATGTGGCAAAAATTATGAATGAAAATTTTGTTAATATCAAAGTTGACCGTGAAGAACGACCCGACTTGGATGATATTTACCAAAAAATATGTCAAATGTCAACTGGTCAAGGTGGGTGGCCACTAAGTGTATTCTTAACACCTGAACAAAAACCATTTTACGTTGGAACCTATTTTCCAGTTCTTGATTCCTATGGTAGACCTGGCTTTGGTAGTTTATGTAGACAGTTAGCACAAGCATGGAAGGAAAAACCAAAAGATGTTGGTACTTCCGCTGAACAATTTATGTCAAATCTTAGTAAATTAGAAAAAGTTTCAGATAGTGGAGAAATTGAAAAAGCTATTTTGGATGAGGCTGCAGTTAATCTTTTACAGGTTGCAGATACTAACTATGGTGGATTTGGCCAAGCACCTAAATTCCCAAATGCTGCAAATCTTTCTTTCATGTTTAGATACTCTCAACTCTCAGGAATCACAAAATTTCAAGAGTTTGCGTTAATGACATTAAAAAAAATGGCTAAAGGTGGAATCTTTGATCAAATTGGTGGGGGATTTCATAGATACTCGACTGATGGAAGATGGCTCGTACCTCATTTTGAAAAAATGTTGTATGACAATGCACTTTTACCTCCTGTGTATGTTGAAGCATATCAAATTACAAAAGATCCGTTCTACCTTGATGTTGTCACAAAAACTCTTGATTATATACTACGTGAAATGACATCTACTTCAGGTTTATTTTATTCTGCTCAAGACGCAGATACCAATGGAGAAGAAGGACAAACTTTTGTTTGGAAAAAACGTGAAATTGAAAACATCCTAGGTGAAGATTCTGAAATATTTTGTATCTATTACGATGTCACTGATGGTGGAAACTTTGAAGGAAATACAATTCTAGCAAATAATATCAATATCTCATCCCTTTCATTCAAATTTAACAAAACTGAAGATGAAATCACTGAACTTTTGAACCGTTCGTCTAAAAAATTACTTGATGTGAGAGATAAACGAGATCAACCTGGAACTGACGATAAAATTATTACGTCATGGAATTCTATGATGATTTCTGCATTTGCTAAAGGTTATAGAATTTCAGGAAATGAAAAATATTTTAACGCTGCCACAAATGCAGCCAAATATTTTTCAGAACAATTCTCTAAACATGGCTTCATACATAGAACCTTCAAAAATGATATTCCAAAATTGAATGGATATCTAGATGATTATGCATATCTTGTAAATTCTCTTATTGATGTTTTTGAGATAACATCTGATGCACATTTTCTTGATATGGCTCAGAAAATTGCAAATTATATGATAGAACACTTTTGGAATGAAACTGAAAAATCATTTTACTTTACTGCTGATACACATGAATCTCTGATAGTTCGTCCAAAAAATTATTATGATTTATCTGTTCCATCTGGAAATTCAGTTGCTGCAAATGCATTACTGAAATTACATCATCTTGTAAATGATGAGAAATTTCTTAAAATATCTAAACAAATTTTGGAGTTAAATGGTACTTCTGCTGCAGAAAATCCATTTGCATTTGGATATCTGCTTAATGTAATGAATCTATATCTAAGACATCCTACAGAGATTACAATAATTAATTCTGAAAATTCTGAAATTGTGAATTCTTTGTACAAGAAATTCATACCTGAAGGAATTATAATTCAAATTAAAGATGAAGAAAATTTAAAATTATTATCTAAATATCCATTTTTTGAAGGAAAAGAATTTTCAGATAAAACAAATGTAACTATTTGCAAAAATTTTACTTGCTCTTTACCCTTATCTGAGTTGTCTAAAATAGAAGAGAATCTCTAAATTTTTTGTATATCTATTCTTAATACTTGTCCCACTTGTGGTCTTCCAAGTTTTTCGTATCTATTTTTTGGCATAGTAATTGAGATATTTGTTTGTGCATAACTCTTCATTTTGATGGTTGGTTGTGCTTGAAGCATTGCTTCAAGTAATGGCATTACTTGCTCTTTTGTATCTTGATCAAGTTTTTTTGAAACATTTTCCATAATCAATTGTTTTTGTGAAATTGGTTCTGTTTGAACATCTTCGGCAAGTGCTATTTGAATTGCTTGACCATTGTCAACAATTTGTTGAATTTTATATCCAATTATTTCTGACATAATTCATCGTTTTTCTGTTTGGATTTATTCCTACCTATGGATTCTTTTCATCTAGCGCCTTGGTTATTTTATCAATATTATCTCTCATAAATTCATGAAATTCCTGTATATCATCTAATCTAACTTCCAATTGTTGATTTGAATATGTTTGTAAAAATGTTGAATAAATGGTACCCACTATGATGCCGAACGCTATATCTCTCTTAGACTTTGAAAACTCTTCATATTCACTTGCAAATTGATTGTAGGAATCAGCTTGATCAATGTAGTATTGTAACAATCCTTCTAAAAATTTTTTATTCTCATCTGAAATTGCCATTTAACATTCTTGCTTGTGTGTATGTATAAGAATTATTGTCGAGCTAAAATCTTTGAACATCTTCCAAATGCATTTGTAATTCTTTCAGGATTTCTAGAAAAAATGACATATGATGAGACTGAAATTATTAGTAATGCCCCTGAACCTAATGGAAATTCTGGAACAGCTGCATACTCATCAGATTCTGCTATTATTGTATAATCCACTACGTTCATTGATTGTGTTTTTTCATAAATTGGAATTACAAAATGACTTTCTTCACCAGCTCTCAAAAAATCTGGCTGTGTTTGAATTTTTGAGATTGTTAACACTTTTCCGTTTCTATCATATAATGTAGCAATCACATTTATCATATTGGCGGTAATCTCTCCATTGTTTTCAATAGTTCCTGAAATTATCACATTATTCAATTGGTCTCTTTTCATTTCAGATGAAATTATTTCAATTACTTGACTTTTTGGGGCTGCAAGTTTATACTCAAATCCTAAATCATAGGCTAAATCTTCATTCAAATTCCTTTCATTTGTGATTATGTCAAAACCACCTTTCATTCCTGGCATCAAAACATTTGACATAATCTTACCATCGATCCTATTTACTTCATTTCCATTTTGATCAGTTAGTACAGCCAAAATTTTTATTTTATTCAATGGAGATTTTGAATTATTTTGAATCTCTCCTACAATATGCAACATACCGTCATCTCCAATGTATGTCTGATCATTTTGAACAATGACTTCCCCAAATGCAGGTTGTATTAAAAATACTGGTAGAATTAGAAATAATAATTTTTTCATACAAATACTTGATTTCTAAACTCTTAAAGATTTACTGTTCTAATCCTGCTTTTGCATCATTAAATGATTTTAATCCTGCTTGTTCTGCCTCAAATGAGAGTTGTGTTAACTCTTGGGATCTTATCCATTCTGAATCATTTCCATTTTTAATCCATTCTAATCTATATTCATGTGATTCAATTTGATATTCTAATGATAATTTTAGTAGTTTTACGGATCTTGCAAATGCATCTGGTGGCTGTAATTCATCATATTTTTTTAACAAATAATTAAATGTCTCAAGATGTTCTTCTCCTATTTTGATCATTTCATCATCCGAAATTGTGTCTTCATCCCATCTTGCTATACTTGAAATAAACCGTCCTTGTTCATTTTGAATTTCTTCCTGAAGTGATTGAATCTCATTTCCAAATGCATATCCGCGAATTTTTGCTTGGTCAGCTGAATAAAAGTAGAAAACAATAATCCCAATTAGTACTAAAGTAATTGAAATTGATAAAAATTTACTTGTATTTTTTTTCTTTTTTGATTTTTTCCTCAAATTTAATCGATATATTTTCCTGTTTCATCTGTTTTTAGTTCTATATTGAGTTCTGTCCCACTGATAAAAGATTCACCTCGAACCGTTCTAATTCTTGCAATAACTAATTCATGCGGCCATATTTCTACCACAACTTGGCCAACTTCAGGATTATTTGGAGCATCTACTATCTGAATATCATCTTTTTTTACTCCATAATCTTGTAATTTCTTTAAACTGTGTTCAATTAGTGGTTCTGGATCATTATGACTTAGTGCCCACACTGTTCCAGAATATTCAATTTGTGGCAATATATTTTCACTTTCTTTTTTGTATAAGTGTCATTCGTCTTTAATTACATTTAATGTCATTGTACTTACGACTCTAGATAATTGTCTAATCTTCATTGAAACTGTTTTTTCAAAATCTTCTTGTGTCTCTGCATGAATCTCTGCTATGATATCATATGCACCAAATGTGACATATGCATTTTTTATTTCATTGACTTGTTCTAATTCTTCTAAAATATACTCTTCAGCGCCCAAATCACAATTTAATAAAACAAATCCAATATGCATTTTTTCTTAACTTTCATAATCAATCCTTATCTTTAAGTGTTAAATTACCATTTCTTTTTGTTATCACGGTTCTGTCTTCCGTATGATGATCTAGTACTACTCTTTCTTTTGTATTGATCTCTGGCAGGTCCATCTCTACTACGTCCGCCACCGTAACTTGGTCGTCTTCCACCACCACCGTAACTTGGTCTGCGTCCATATCCTGAACGCATTGGTTGTGCAATACGTCGTCCAACATCTCGCTTTAGTGGATCTGGAATATGTACTTCAATTCCCATCTTTTTATTTAGATCAGTCAAATCTGATTTTATTTGTTTTTTAATAAATTTCCAATCTGCAATTGATGAATATGATACAAGTGTGATTGCTCTACCTTTTGCTCCTGCTCTTGCAGTACGACCAATTCTATGGAAATAAACCATGTCTTGATTTGGAACATCATAGTTTACAACTAAGCCTACTTTAGGAACATCTATTCCTCTTGCTGCAACATCTGTTGCAACCAATATGTCGGCTTGATTCTTTCTAAATTTCATCATAGAGTATTCACGCTTATTTTGTGACATATCTCCTTCGATTGCAACTACTTTGTATCTAGATTTTTGTAAGTCTCTTGCAACATTTCTTGTTCTAATTTTTGTTGAACAAAATACAATAACTTGGCCTCTATTTTGATTAATGAAATCTGTCAGATACTTATGTTTCTCTCTGTCTTTGATTACTAAAAATGATTGATCAATACCTTCTCCACTTAAATCATCTGAATCAATTAGTATATTTTTTGGATTGTTTAGATACTTGTCTGCAAGTCTAAGAATTTCAGGTGGCATTGTTGCTGACCATAATGATGTAATTCTATTTCCTGGAATCTTTTGTAAAACATATTCTATATCTTCTATGAATCCCATGTCGAGCATTACATCTGCTTCATCTAAAACAACATGTTTGATATCATCTGTTCTAATCGAACCATTATCCAAATGATCAATCAATCTTCCAGGTGTTGCAACCACAATCTCTGGTTTTCTTCTTAGTGCATCTAATTGAATCCCAATTCCTTGTCCTCCGTAAACAGTTACCACTTTGATTTTTGTATACTTTCCAATTTTCTTTATCTCTTCAGTAATTTGCATTGCTAATTCTCTTGTTGGAGCAATCACTAATCCTTGAATTCCCCCACCATGGATGATATTTTGTAGCATTGGTATTCCGAATGTTGCAGTCTTTCCTGTTCCTGTGTGTGCTTGACCAATCACATCATTTCCTCGTAGAAGTTCAGGTATTGCTTGTGCTTGAATTGGAAATGGTGTGGTAAAACCGAGCTCTTTGACGGATCTCATTATGTCTTCATTTATTTCTAGTTCTTCGAATGTGTTCATTTTTTTTCTGTCTAAAGCAATGACAGAGAAAGCGAACCTAATCCGTCATTATTTTCTAATCACACTCGATTCGGTCG
>Ga0208764_10002359_pt1 | contig 11892 bp, 9 predicted proteins | sample ETNtaG_18_FD_185762 | JGI IMG/M metagenome (GOLD analysis project Ga0208764, IMG submission 185762) | Marine microbial and viral communities from oxygen minimum zone, Eastern Pacific Ocean - ETNP201302SV91 (SPAdes) (version 2) | ecosystem: Environmental > Aquatic > Marine > Oceanic ... | reverse complement strand
GTCTTGTTTCCATCAAGGTACATGACCTGAGAGGAATCTTGGTAAAGACACTGGTCAATGATGTTCAACCAAGTGGATACAAAACAATAAAGTGGGATGGGACCAATGACCGTGGTCAGAAGGTCAGTGCAGGACTTTATTTGTATCGGATCGAGGCAGAGGGCTTCACTGATACCAAGAAGATGGTGCTTCTAAAATAAAAAAAGGTGTGATCACATGAAAAAAACAATATTTTCACTCATCTTGTCATTCACAATTGTTTTTGCTGATGAGATTGACTTTATCCATGATGGTTGGGCTAGAGAGGCCTATCTCTTTAAGCCTTCTTGTATTCCAGACATTGTTCCAGATGAATTTGAAGTGCCATTGGTATTCATGATACATGGTCTTGGCGGGGTAGGTGCAGATAACTATAACTTCAGTTCATTAGCTGAAGATAGTTGCTTTATGGTGGTCTTCCCATCCGGTATGTTTAATACCTGGAATGCGGGACCGGGTATGCCCTATGCACATGAGATTGATGATAATAGTTATTTTGATGCATTGATTGATGTCATCTATGACAATTACCCTCTAGATACCAATAGGGTTTATCTTACGGGACATTCAATGGGTGGTTTCATGGCAAGTCACATGAATTGTACGAGTACAAGTTTTACCGCATATGGTGGATCTGGTGGAGCAATTTACTCTGGTTATCATCCTGGAAACGAGTATGAGGATCTATGCAAAATTGAGAATGGTGCCTATCCAAATCCAATGATCATATCACATGGAACTGGTGATAATGTTGTACCCTATGAGTGGGCGATCTTTAATTTATATCATTTTCAATTGCTAAATCGTTGTCAAGGAACAAATCCTTGGCCTTATGATTATCCCTGGCCAGGACTGAACAGTACAGGAGACTATTGGGGAGACCCTGAAGGTGATTTTGATGATATAATGAATAGTGTATTAAGCACAGCAGACACCTTAGAGTACACTGGTATCATTCAAAGATATCAATGGTCTAATGGGTGTTTGGGAGGGCAGTCAGCACTAGAGGCTATAGTGCTTCCAAGCGAGGCGCATGCCTGGCACCAAACTTGGAATAGTGCAATCAATACGCCTCTTGAGCATTGGAATTTCCTCAAACAGTTCTCCAAAGATAAAATGGGTCCTATGCTTGACTCTTTGACACTACCAGCCAGCGAGACCCTTGATAATGATTATTACGTAAATGGTGAGACCACGCCAATTGGGATTCTTGCCATTGATAATTACTCTGTGGCTTCCATGACCATTTCCTTTTCAGGGTTTATCAATGTGGAGGGCTTTGACATCACACTTACCTTTGATACAAATGAAAGATTGTTATATGGTGATGTGGGTGCTGTTTTTGATGCAAATATTCCAACTGATAACTACGAGACCGTACAGGTCAGTATTTTAGATCATGATGGGAATGAGAAGGTGTATGAGTTTGAAGATTTAGAGGAACATGGCCTTTATCAACAAATGGCCGTGGTGAATAACATCACCACATCCACGGATGATGACATGCTTTCCCCTCAGACGTTTGCTCTTCACCAGAACTACCCCAATCCATTCAATCCTGAGACGAGCATCAGTTATGATCTTGCTAGCGAGGGTCTTGTTTCCATCAAGGTACATGATCTGCGAGGAGCCTTGGTAAAGACCTTGGTCAATGATGTTCAACCAAGTGGATACAAAACAATAAAGTGGGATGGGACCAATGACCGTGGTCAGAAGGTCAGTGCAGGACTCTATTTGTATCGGATCGAGGCAGAGGGCTTCACTGATACCAAGAAGATGGCACTCCTTAAATAAATTCACGCATGATAATAAGGTACACCGATGAACTATAGAAGACTTGGAAAGACAGGATTAAAGGTAAGTGAATTATCTTATGGTTCATGGGTCACTTTTTCATTCCAGATGAAACTCAAAGAAGCAACAGAAATGTTAGCCTTGGCCTATGACAGGGGAATCAATTTTTTTGATAATGCGGAGGCATATGCCTCTGGGCGCTCTGAGATGATCATGGGAGATGCGATCAAGAATCTTGGATGGAGTCGTGATTCATTCATCGTGTCTAGCAAGGTGTTCTGGGGTGGTAATAAACCAACGCAGCAGGGCCTAAGCCATAAGCATATCTTGGACGCATGTGAAAATGCATTAAAGAGACTACACCTTGACTATCTGGACCTATATTTTTGTCATAGACCTGATCCTGATACACCGATAGAAGAGACAGTAAGAGCGATGCACACTCTCATAATGCAGGGTAAGATATGTTATTGGGGTACCTCAGAGTGGTCGGCATCGGATATTCAGGAGGCATATGAGATTGCGCGAAAGTTGAACTTGACCCCGCCATCAATGGAACAGCCCGAGTATAACATGTTTGCTAGAGATAAGATGGAGGATGAATACCTGGGCCTTTTCAAAGAGGAGGGGTTGGGGACGACCATATGGAGCCCTCTCTGCTCAGGTCTGTTGACTGGGAAATACATGGGTAACATGCCATCCAATACACGTACCAGCCTTGAGAACTATAAATTCATAAAAGATAATTTTCAATCCGATGAGTATGGTCATCGCCACGATAAGGTAAAGGAGTTGCACGCTCTTTCAGAAGATGTGGGCATCCCTCTTGTGAACATGGCACTATGCTGGTGTTTGAAAAACCAAAATGTTAGTACCGTCATACTAGGTGCATCCAAGAAAGAACAATTAAAGCAAAATTTGGAGAGTTTGAATTTTGTTGAAAGGTTGGACGATGTGCTCATGGAGAAAATAGACACAATTTTAAAAAAGTAAAGTTGACTCTCATTAGAATAACAGTTATTCTTCGACCTGATCATCCTCTAACATAAGAATAAATGGGACAGTAAACTGGCAGACAACGATCACAGAATTAGTTCTTCTCTATCCTTGAACAATGCTCAATTATATGGTCTTGTGATCCTTAGAGTACTTATTGGATGGCATATTCTTTACGAAGGTGTCTCAAAACTTATTAGTCCCTATTGGTCCTCAGCAGCATACCTATTGGATTCAAAATGGATATTCTCTGGATTGGCAGAGACCATTGTATCAAACCCAACGCTATTGACGATCTCTGATTATGTGAACATGTGGGGATTGACCTTGGTGGGACTTTGTCTCTTATTGGGTATCTTTTCTAAACAAGCAGCAGTTGGTGGAATGATATTCATTTCACTCTACTATTTATTTGCACCTCCTTTTCTTGGTTTGGAATATGCTAGGCCCGGCGAAGGTAGTTACATCATCGTCAATAAGAACCTGATCGAGGTTCTTGCTCTTTTTGTACTGTATCATTTTCCAACAAGTCATCTGATCGGTCTGGATCGATTCATCGAAAAACTGAAATAAAGATAAAGGAATTCGCTCATGAGTGAGAAATCCAATAATAACACGGACCAAAAGAGAAGAGAATTTCTAAAGGGGCTTGCAACGGTTCCTGTTTTTGGTTTTTTTCTCGTTAATCTCTGGTCAAAATTGAGAAAGGATGCCCTTAAGCGGAAAAACCTTCTAACAGATCTGATCAATGAGAAAAAGGCACCTTCGATCATCAGTGGTTTATCTGATAGTAAACATTTGAACATTGGAATCATTGGCTACGGAGGTAGAGGTTCACATCTAGTGCGTGGTGCCGGATTTGCTACAAAGGGCTGGACCGATTGGGCCTATGAGAGCGCTAGGGAAAATAAACTTCACAAGGCCTACGCCACATTCATGGAACAGGAAGACCTTAATTGCTCGTTGGTAGGTGTGTGTGACCTCTTTGATCATAATGCAGAACTTGCCATTGATGCGTCCAAGAATGACATGCGTCCTGGTGGAAAGCCAAAGGCCTCAGCGATAAGATATCGTCGCTATACTGAGATGTTGGAAAGAGATGACATTGATGCGGTCATAGTTGCCACGCCTGATCACTGGCATTCAAGGATCACAATAGATGCTGCAAAGGCAGGCAAGCACGTATACTGTGAGAAGGGACTTACTCGTACTTTTCAAGAGGCTCTGGATGTGCATGATGTCATAAAAGATACAGGGGTCATACTTCAACTGGGTCATCAAAATAGACAGGTTGAGGCTAATGACAAGGCAAAGCAGATCATAGATCAAGGACTACTTGGTCCCATCAATCTAGTGGAACTAACCACCAATAGAAATTCCCCTTGGGGAGCCTGGGTGTGGAGCATCCATAAAGATGCAAATAGAAAGACACTTGATTGGGATGCATTCCAAGAGCCATCTCCCAATAAGATCCCATTTGGTGAGGAGGCCCTAAAACGTTTTTTTAGATGGAGATGTTGGTATGATTATGGAACTGGTCTATCAGGCGATCTCTTTTCTCATGACTATGATGCATTGAACCAGATCATGGGAATGGGGATCCCAAAATATGCATCATCATCAGGAGGTATTTATTTCTATAAAGATGGACGCGATGTTCCAGATGTATGGCATGCCACGTTGGAATATCCCGATCGAGATCTGACAGTGCTCTACAGTGCAACTCTTTCAAGTAATAGTTCCAGAGGAAACCGTATCATGGGGCACGATGCTACGATGATCTTGGGTGGACAGTCTAATGCAGGAAGCGTAGGTGGTTTTAGAGTGATCGCAGATAATGAATCAACCCAGTATAAGGATAGGATAGAAGACGGTATTATCAATACGAAATACCCGATCTATCGTTACTCGCCTGGATCAAAACAAATAGATGGTGTAACCTCTGCAACTACCCAATATTTTGCAAATAAGGGTCTTCTTTATGCGTATCGAGATGGCAAGAGGGTAGATCCCTCGCATCTGCATGTAAAGGATTGGCTCGATTCAATAAGGAGTGGAGGTCAACCAAAATGCAATGTGGACATTGCATTCGAAGAGGCAGTCACCTGTGCCATGGCGACCGAGTCTTATTTGACAGGTCGAAGAGTAGAGTGGGATCCCGTCAATCGAAGGTTGATCTAAGACCAATTCAATTCTGATCTTCTAATGACAAATAATTCTCGTTTAGGCACAATGATGTTCCTCCAATATGCATTATGGGGGGCATGGCTACCCGTAACTGCAAGATATTTATCTGCAAGTGTTTCAGATGGTGGTCTAGGATTCTCTGGTTCTCAGATAGGCATGATCCTCGGGCTTGCGGGGTCTATTGGAGCGATAGCGGCACCATTTATTGCAGGTCAGATCGCAGATAGATACTTTAGCACAGAGCGGATCCTAGCATTCCTTGTGATCTCTGGGGGCATTGTGAAATGGTATACTGCAATGCAAACAGAGTATACCTCTTGGCTGATCTTGTCGATCATGTATAGCATTCTATACATGCCAACACTGGCCCTTTCAAATTCAATAACCTTTGCACACATCAATGACCAAGAAAACGATTTTCCAAAGATCCGTGTTTGGGGTACCATTGGCTGGATAGTCGCCAGTTGGGCTTTCCCCATGATCTGGCTTCAAACAGATCTTGAATTTCAATCCATGCCTCCATTCATAGTAGGAGCAGAGGTACCTGATGTTACCAGTAGACTGGCAGATGCATTGAAGTTCTCGGGCGGGATCTCGATCTTATATGGTGCATTCTGTTTCTTGTTGCCTAGCACACCTCCCAAAAAGGATGCGACAGAGAGACTGGCATTCAAAAAGGCATTTGAATTGTTTCAATTTTCATCATTTACTGTTCTGGTACTTTCTAGTCTAGCGGTAAGCATCATACATCAGATATATTTTCTCCAGACCGGACCCTTTCTTTCCCACATAGGCATACCCGATAGTCAGATCGGTCCTGCGATGACCATTGGTCAATTTGCTGAGATATTGACCATGGCCTATCTCGGTTATTTTTTAAAGAGGCTTGGTTTTAAAAAGGTCATAACCATAGGAATTGCAGCATATTGTTTAAGGTACGCTATTTTTGGAACAGAAATATTACCTGTTTGGGTGATGATCATTAGTCAGGCATTCCATGGATTCTGCTATGCGTTCTTCTTTGCTGCTGCTTATGTATATGTTGATAAACTCGCATCGGAAGATGTTCGACATTCAGCTCAGACAGTATTTGGAATCATTATTCTTGGAGGTGGACCTGTGATCGGAGGATGGCTCTCTGGATATCTTCAGTCACATTATACAATAAATGGTGTATTTATTTATTCTAATTTTTGGTATACCCTCTCAGTGATTGGTCTGTTGGCGACAATTGCATTCTATTTTTCATTTAAAGAGCAGACAGAATAAGGGAAAATAAATATGAGCCAAAACAAAATTGGCATAGGATTCATTGGTGGTGGATTCATAACAAGATTTCACATACAATCATTAATAGGTGTTCGAAATTGTGATGTCATTGGTGTCATGTCTAGAACAAGGGCATCAGCAGAGGAGTCTGCATCACTTGCTCGTACGATCGGTGTTGGTGATGGTGCAAGCGTATTTGAAAACGTGACAGACATGGTCGCAGACCCTAATGTGAATGCCATATGGATCTGTGCCCCTAATTTTACACGAATAGAGATCATGGAAGAAATATGCAATGCGATCGATTCAGGGCAGGGTGAATTGATTGGTGTGACATGCGAGAAACCATTAGGTAGAAATGTAAAAGAAGCAAAAAAGGTCTTGGAATTGACTCAGAAGGCAGGGCTATTGGATGGATATCTTGAAAATCAGGTCTTTGCTCCATCAGTTACAAGGGGAAGAGACATCATATGGTCTAGGGGTGCAAGTGTAACAGGTCGTCCATATCTAGCAAGAGCAGCAGAAGAACATAGTGGCCCACACATGCCTTGGTTTTGGGAGGGTGAGTTGCAAGGTGGTGGCGTGCTGAATGACATGATGTGTCATTCTGTAGAGGAAGCACGTTTCATGTTGACTGAACCTGGTAAAAGCAGAGACAGTCTTACACCATTGAGTGTCAATGCATATGCCTCATGTCTCAAGTGGCAGAGGCCAGAGTATGCTGAGATATTGAGCAAGAATAGTGGTGGAAAGACAGATTATTTGAAAAGACCTGCTGAAGACTTCGCAAGATCACTTATAGAATACAAGGATGAGGAAGGCAATAACTTGGTCGTAGAAACCACAACATCCTGGTGTTTTGTTGGTGCGGGCCTGAGGCTTAGTTTGGAACTATTTGGTCCTGAATATTCAATGTTCGTCAATACATTGGACTCTGATCTTAAGGTGTTCTTTAGCAGAAAGGTCCAGGGAAAGGAAGATGAAGACCTAGTTGAGAAACAAAATGCAGAATCTGGTGAGATGCCAGTCGTGAGCAATGAGGCTGATACATATGGTTATACTGCGGAGAATCGTCATATGGTAGAATGTTTTCTTAAGGGCAAGCGTCCTCAGGAAAATTTTAGTGATGGTGTAGCAGTGACTGAATTACTGATGACCGCGTATATGAGTGCGGAACAGGATAAGACCATTCAATTTCCACCGCCAGGGCTAGATGATTTTGTCCCGGCAGTTGCGAAGGGTGAGTGGAATCCAAAAGATAGATAGGAATCAACAAGATGAGAACAATATTAACTATTTCATGTGTTTTGATGATGTCATGTAGCAATAAGAATACTACATGGACGTACCTCTTTGATGGCGAGACCGTTTCGGGCATGCGAGGCTATAAGATGGATTCTTTTCCCTGGGATTCATGGGCCATAGTAGATGGAAGTCTGAAGACCGTACCAGGTTCGAAGGGAGTAGACATAATATCAATGGATGCGTATAAGGATTTTGAACTTGAACTGGAGTGGAAGCTGCAAGCGGGTGGCAATAGTGGGATATTTTATTTTGCCACTGAAGATGGTGATTATATCTGGCAGTCTGCGCCTGAGATGCAGGTTCTTGATAATACTGAACACCATGATAGATTAAGGAAAGTAACCTCTGCAGGTGCACTTTATGACCTGATCCCTCCCTCCGAAGAGGTTGTAATGCCTCTTGGGCAGTTCAATCAGGTACGGGTCATGTCAAAAAATAACCATGTCGAACATTGGCTGAATGGTGTCAAAATACTGGAATATGAATATGGCAGTGATGATCTAAAGGCTCTCATAGCAGGTAGTAAATTTAGTGACATGCCATATTTTGCAAAGGCAACCTCTGGTCGTATTGGGCTTCAAGGTGACCATGGTGAAGTATGGTATAGGAATGTTAGAATCAAAAAATTATGATCTCTTAAGTTGAAAAGAAGGCATTTCTTAAAAACTGCATTTGCATTGGCCGGCGGTATTTCCATCCCTAGTTTAATGTCCTGTAAACCAAACACCATGAATTTCAACATATCATTGGCGGAATGGTCACTACACCGTTCTCTATATTCCGGCGACATGGACCATTTGGATTTTGCGAAAATAGCAAAGGACGAATTTGGCATCGATGCAGTAGAGTATGTCAATTCTTTCTTTTTTGAAAAGGCAAAAGATAAGGTCTATCTCAAAGAAATGAGATCTAGAGCAGAAGACCTAGGAGTCTCTAGTCTGCTGATCATGTGCGACAATGAGGGAAGTCTTGGCGACCCTGATACTGCAAAAAGGAACAAGGCCGTTGAAAATCATTATAAATGGCATGAGGCAGCAAAGTATCTAGGATGTCACTCAATAAGGGTAAACGCTTATCTTACAGAGTCCTTACATGGATTAGACACGGGAGACTATAGTAAGACCGGTTCCTACAAAGATCAAATAGGGCTTGCCGCAGATGGTCTAAGGAAATTGACAGAATTTGGGGAAGGCATTGGCATGAATACGATCGTTGAAAATCATGGAGGTCTTTCTTCAGATGGAGGATGGTTGGCAGCGGTCATGAAGGAAGTAGATCATCCCATGTGTGGTACCTTACCAGATTTTGGGAATTTTAGGATCGAGGGAGATAAATGGTACGATCGCTACAAAGGCGTAGAAGAATTGATGCCATTTGCCAAGGCAGTAAGTGCGAAGAGCCATGATTTTGATTCAAATGGGAATGAGACCAACACCGATTTTTTCAAGATGATGGATATTGTGTCGAACGCAGGATATGAGGGATATGTTGGAATAGAATATGAAGGAAGCGTGATGGATGAGATCTCAGGTATCCGAGCGACAAAGACCCTTTTGGAAAGAGTCAGGGGGTCTGTCTAGGGTAGTTCTTTTTGGACAGAATTGGTTTTTTTAAAGATTGATAGATTGAATATGGATTTTCTACCAGTTCTTTTTTTATTTTCCCGCCCTAAAAATATATATAAAATTAGTTATTATAGAATTTCAAATTAGGAGAGTACTTTGAGTCAACAACCATTTCAAACAGAAGTCAGTCAGTTACTAAAACTGATCATTCATTCCTTATACTCCCACAAAGAGATCTTTTTGAGAGAACTTATTTCCAATTCATCTGATGCGCTTGATAAACTGAGGTATCTTACTTTGACCAAAGATGATTTCAAATCTTCCACCTTTGATCCAAAGATCTCGATCGAGTTTCAAGATGGAGATGAGCCAACATTGACCATCATGGATTCGGGAATTGGGATGAGCAAAAAGGAATTGCAGGATAATCTTGGGACGATAGCCCGTTCTGGGACAAAAAATTTCCTTTCAAAATTATCTGGAGATGCAAAAAAAGATTCCCAATTGATCGGACAATTTGGTGTGGGTTTTTATTCAAGTTTCATGGTTGCTGACAAAGTAGAGGTGGCAACCAAGAAAGCAGGTAATAAGGAAGCCTGGAGATGGATCAGTGATGGCGAATCAGGTTTTGAGATAAAGAAAGACATAAAAAAGGAAAATGGTACCTCGATAACCCTATATCTTAATGAAGAGGGTAAAGAATTTGCTAGTCGATGGAAGATCGAAAGTCTGATAAAGAAATATTCTGACCACATTGATTTTCCAATATTCCTGACCTATTCAGATACAGAATATGATGATGAAGGAAAAGAAAAAGGAAGTGAGATAAAGACAGATCAGGTTAATGATGCAAAGGCATTCTGGACCAGATCAAAGAATGAGTTGAAGGATAAGGAATACAAGGAATTCTATAAGTCATTCTCAAATGACATGGAAGACCCCTTTGACTGGGTTCATTTTAGAGCAGAAGGTAATCTTGAGTTTACCATATTGTTTTTCATGCCAAAGAAGGCATCTCCAGACATATTCAGGGCGGACTATCAGTCTGGAGTAAAACTCTATGTCAATAGAGTATTCATAACTGATGATGATAAAGAATTGTTACCACCATGGCTTAGGTTTGTGAAAGGCGTCATTGATTCATCGGACCTACCATTGAATGTAAGCCGTGAGATCTTGCAGCAGAACCGGGTCATGGCAAAGATCCGTTCCAATTCCGTAAAGAAGATACTCGACAGGTTAAAGACGATCGCAGGTGACAAAGAAAAGTATTCTCAATTCTTTGATCAGTATGGTCGTTTGATCAAAGAAGGGGTATACCAAGACTTCGAGCATAAGGAGGCTCTTACAGAACTTCTTAGATTCAAATCAACAAAGGACGAGGGTCTTGTCTCACTGAGAGAATATGTCGATAGGATGAGGGAGGATCAAAAATCCATCTACTACATCACAGGTCAAAATCAGGTATCTTTAAAGAACTCACCTCTTCTCGAGATGTATGCCAAGAAAGACATGGAGGTACTTATTTTGGATGATGAGATAGATGAGATCATTATTACGGGTGTTCCAAAATATGATGAAAAGGATCTTAAATCTGTCAATCGAAGTGGGGCAGCAGATGATTTTTCAGAGGATTTAGACAAGGAAGCAGAAAAGGATCTTAAGTCAGTGTTGAAAAAGATGAAAAAGTTATTGGGTGATAAAGTAAAGGATGTCAAGATATCATCCAGATTGAATGACTCACCCTCCTGCATAGTTGCAGACGAGAATGACCCTACCGCTCAGATGCAAGAGATGATGCGTTCCATGGGGCAGATGGAGGTTCCTGACATCAAGCCAATATTGGAAATAAATCCTGAGCATGACATTGTCTTGAAATTGAAAGATAAGACCAGACAAAAGTCGTTTGATGCCATTGCATATCTTCTCTATGAACAAGCGCTCATTCAAGAAGGGGTCAAGTTGGATGACCCCGCCGGGTTTGTAGAAAGACTTAACAGCGTGATCGCCGAGACCCTATGAGTCTTTCATTGTTAAGAGATGTTATGATTAAATTCATTCCATGATAACTGTACTTTCTCCAGCAAAAAAACTTTCCAAGGAATGCGTTGGGAGGACGGACGATTACGACCTACCTCGATTTTTAGATAGGTCCGAGGAATTGGTCGCCCAATTACAAGGAATGGATCCAGGAGACCTCATGGCATTAATGGGTGTTAGTGAAAAACTTGCCATCCTGAATTGGGAGCGAATGCAAAATTGGAAAAAAGAATTTAAACCAAATAGTTCAATGGAATCTGCATATTGCTTTATAGGTGATACTTATACTGGATTAGATGCGGGGTCATTAAGTGATGATGATATGGCCTTTGCACAAGGAAATACTCGGATCTTATCAGGTTTATATGGTATTCTAAGGCCACTTGATCTTATGATGCCTTACCGATTAGAGATGGGTACGAAGTTGAAAAATAAAGTTGGCAACAACCTATATGACTACTGGGGTGACATACTTGTAGAATCCATAAATAATGAGTTAAAAGATCATGAACAGCAAGTCGTGATCAATTGTGCATCCGTGGAATATTTCAGATCGATTGACCGTCCCGCTTTAAATGCTGATGTTGTCACGCCACAATTCAAGGAGATCAAGAATGGGCAAATGAAAATGATATCTTTCTTTGCCAAGCGAGCCAGGGGGATGATGGCGCGCTACATCATACAAAACCAGATCAAG
>Ga0208764_10002353_pt1 | contig 11918 bp, 17 predicted proteins | sample ETNtaG_18_FD_185762 | JGI IMG/M metagenome (GOLD analysis project Ga0208764, IMG submission 185762) | Marine microbial and viral communities from oxygen minimum zone, Eastern Pacific Ocean - ETNP201302SV91 (SPAdes) (version 2) | ecosystem: Environmental > Aquatic > Marine > Oceanic ... | reverse complement strand
TTTTCGATTCTTACGTTGGCTGGAGTCGTCTCCACGAGGCTTCTTCCAACCGGTTCGAGATAGGCGCTTGTAGCGGAACCATTCCTGTCGACGGAATTTTGGTTGATTTTTCCTCTGCTCTTTACGTGCTTCCAGGGCAGCCTTGGTCGCATCATCGAGTTCAGGCTTCTGTTTTGCAACGTGGAAGTATTCTTCTTCATCGTCCCAATCTTCATCGTCGTCGAAATCGTCGAAATCGTCGTCGTCTTGGATGTCTTCCTCTTCTTCGACTTCTTCGACATCATCTTCGTGAGATTCTGCTTCTTCAAGACGAGAGATAAGATCAGCCTTTTTTCCAGAGACTGGCAAGCCGGCCTCTTTCAGGAGGGCCTTGAGTTCTGCAACGGTCATGTCACTATATTCGCTCATTCATATCCCTCCTATGCTTTCTCCACGATGTAGATGCCATCTTGGAACACTCGACGGTCACGGCCACGGATGCGGCATGCACGCTCGATGTTCGCACTGGTCTGTCCGACCTTTTCTTTGTCGGCTCCAGAGACCACAACTTCGGTCTTGTTCTCGACCTTGACTGTAACCTCAGCAGGAGTCCATGGCAATTCTGCCTTACGTGGAACTCTTTCACCGAATAGATTGTTGATTGTGAGTACGGAACCTTCCACCTTGAGTGTCATTGGGAAGTGAGAATACACGGCCTTCAAACGGTACTCAAAGCCTTCAGAAAGGCCCTTGTTCATATTTCGTAGATGTGCCGCCCAAGTACCTGCAAGCGCTCGCTCTTTACGACGAGGCAAATCGCAGAATACCTCTACGTTGCCCTCACTCATTGTTACCGTAAGGCGTCCGCTTGCGAATTCACGGGCCAATGATGTACCATCCTTGGACAATGTCACGACATTGTCTGAAATGGATGCACCGACTCCATCGGAAAGTTCGATAATGTGTTTGATGTGGTCTAATTTTACCATGTTTTCACCTCAGTACACGTAGGCCAATAGACGGCCACCGATCTTCTCATCCTTCGCGTCGTAGTGATGCATGACACCTTGGTTGGTTGTCAAAATCAGCAGACCGAAGTCTCGTGCAGGTAGATAGCGAGATTCCCACTTATCGAACTCAGCGCGCTTAACACTGTGTCGGGGCTTGATTACACCACAACGGTTGATGGCACCGACAAGTTCGACGCGGAAGGCATCTCCACGACCATTGACTACACGTTCAAATTCTCCAACATAGCCAGAGATTTGCATAATCTTCAGCATGTTATCGAGTAGTTTGCTTGCAGGAGCGAGGGTGACCTCGTAATGGCCAGCTTGCTCTGCGTTATACATTCGCACAAAGGCGTCACTTAAGGGATCAAATTGCATCTCATCACCACCTCAACTAAATTTCTTGAAGCCAATTTCGGGGGCTACATCCCTGAAACACTGTCGGCACAGACGAAGTCCGTGGCGGCGAATCATGCCTCGCTTGCGACCGCAACGGCGGCAGCCAACTGTTCGACCAATATTCTCTCCATGATCTCTTGCCATTCTTCACTCCTCCACAACAGTAAGGCCAAATCGGCCCTGGAACCATTCTAAACTCTCTTCACGCGAAACGCGGTGAGATGTGCCGACACGCGCCTTTCGGCGACGTCGACGACTGACACGGTGACCTGGGCGTTCTAGCACGACGTTTACGTCCATGCCAAAGATCCCAATCTCGGGGTCATACTTCATCTCGGGGAAATCTGTATAATCACGGATGCCAAAGGAAAGATTTCCTGAGTTATCCCAATTGTATGCGGGCAAAGTATTTTCTCTGCACCAAAATGCATCCTTTAGGAACTTGTCAATATGCTCAGTTCCCCTTAGAGTTACTTTGCAACCAATCGGGGCACCTTCTCTGGTACCCAAATCACGGTTTGTCTTCTTTGACAATGTGCGAACAGGATCAAGACCTGACAACAACCCAAGAACACGTTCAGCAAGGATAAGGCGATTGCCACCTTCACCAACACCGATGTTCACGGTTACTTTCGTGATGCGCGGAGTCTGCATAGGATTCTCTGTTTCACTCATGCGGTCACCTCATCCAAAGGAAGATTGACATCACCGACAACAAAGACGTGGTCAACAATGGTTCCAAAGTCATCGAAAAGGACTTCATTGTCCTTGCTTGATCGCTTGACAACATATTCGCTCATCGAGGCTGTGCTGCCAACGTGGCTACCACCGATGAGGTAACAGTTGACTCCGGATTCGAATTTGTGATGTTTCTTGACCTTCTGCGAATCAACATCTAGAAGCAATGAGTCCATCGTGTTGTACTTGTTTGCATCATCGATCAAGATATTTCGGCCATCGTGAAGGTTTAGTTGAGTGACACCGCCCTTGATGGTGCTCTTTCCATCGACTCGGCACAATTTGTGTCCTGCTTCTTTGGCGGAAATAGAGACATATCGCAACTTTCCATTTCCATCTAGAATGCAACGGTAGTGTTCATCGCCCACACTTAGAACGTCCATGATTCCAACACCACGACGCATGTCTGTTGTGATTCGTCCATCGACCTTGATTCGACGTGTGGCCAAAGCGCGCTTTGCTTCACGCATCGAGTTTGCAACACCAAGAACGTCTCGCAACACTACACCCAGAGCCATACATCGCTCAATTGGGTGACCGCTTGGGCGGGGTCGTGAAATCCAAATGTCTGTTTTGCGTGTCAAAGGCCAGCTTCGTGGCATGGCCAATCGCTTCATATGGCTTGAACTCATTCGTCATCGCCTCCATTACGTGATTGTAGTTTCTTCAAACGAATGGGGTCACTGTCATCAATCTTGACGACAACAACATTGGATGAGTGGATGGGGATCCCCTCTTCCTTACCATCTGCTTTGGAATGTGTTAGACCTTCGACGAAGATGTGACCTGAGGATGTGTCAATTCCAGCAACTGCTGCTTTGAGACCAGACTTGCCACGGGCTTCACCATGACGCTTGCCTTTCTCACCCTTCTGTGAATTGGGGTGGCCGAAGTCACCTCTGTGTACTTCGACTTCATCACCAACACGGATGGTTACATTTCGGATGTTCGAATAATTTGGATCGAGACAGCGAGCACGGAGACGCTTTCGCTGTGTATGTAGCGGTGCATTTGCTGCATACTTTCGCTGCTTATTTGGGGACTTACTAGACATTCTAAACACCTCATACAATTTGCTTCGCTGTTGCAGCGATTCGGGGCCAGCGTTCCGCTGCTTCGCGGCTGACTGGTCCCTTGATATCCGAGCCGCGGACTTCTCCACGCTCGTTTACAATAACACACGCATTGTCTTCGAATTGAACCCAAGTTCCATCTGGCCGACGGAATGGGCGTCTTTGTCGAACAATGACTGCATGGAAAATTTGACGTCGAGTTTCAGGTGTACCTTTCTTGACTGTAACAACTACCAGGTCACCCACACCACCAGCTGGGTATCGGCGAGCCGTCCCACCTGTATTGAGCACTGAAATCAGTTGAACAATTTTGGCACCAGTATTATCAACACACTGAATGCGTGACTGGGTGGGTAGACCACGGGTTACTTTGGATGAAATTCCTCTCATTCGCTCGCCTCCGTTTCGATAACACAGAATGTGATTGTCTTGGAAAGTGGGCGGCATTCCATGATCCGAACGCTGTCACCAACATTGACTTCTCCAATGCAAGATGGAAGGTGAGCAGCATAACTACGTGTTCGCTTCTCATATCGCTCGAACTTCTGCATATAGCGGATATGTTCTCGCTTCACGATAATTGACTTCTGCATTCCAACCTTGGCAATCGTACCTTCGATAATTTGGCCACGTAGTCTCAACGACCCATAGAAAGGACAATTCTCATCTCCATCCCATTCGCCAGTAGGCTGATTGTTCAGTTCAATTCCAATATCTCGCATATTCAATTCCTCCGATAGTTGCGGTGAATTCTGTCTTCTGGGCGCTGACACACCATGGCACCCTTGATGATTTCATCCTCATTGTCGAGGGTGAAATCAATGACGTTTTTCGCGAAAGTTTTGGTTCCGCCTCCAACGTCTACTTCGATGGTTTGGCGTGTTTCGCCAACCACTGTTCCAGACATGCCGACCAAGTCGGATGCTGGAGAGGCCTTCACCGTGAGGGTACGGGCCAAGAAAGGCATGTGGATACTGTCGCTCATTTAGCGCACCTCCACTTGATATCCGTTCTTCTTGAGAACCTGGGAGGCACGTTTCTTGTGCTCCCCTTGTAATTCGATTGTGCGACCTTTGACTGTGCCGCCACTTGCACAAGCACCTTTCAGAATCTTAGCGAGTTGGTTGATGTCGATCGCTGCATCATCGATGCCTTCTACGATTGTAACCATTTTTCCATACCTCCTTCTTACTGTACTGATGATTGCTTTCTGTTGTTCTTTCGCGATTTCTTGACAAATACATAGTTCATCGGGAAGTCCACACAGATTGCAAATTGCGGCCATTCAGTGATCACTCCTTATTTTCATTCATTTTTGTCAAAAGACGTGCAATTGATCTGCGTGTAGATTTGTATGCCCCCAAATTGGAAGCAGAACCACCAAGCGCTTGTTGTGCGCGCAATTGTAGCAATTCTTCACGCAATTCAACAAGACGTGCGACACGTGCTTCATCCGACATATTGTCGATTTCACGGGATTTGAGGTGGGTCATTCTGTCGCCTCCTCTTCAACCGGTACTTCTGCAGGTGCTTCTTCTGCGGCCGCTTCCTCAACAGGTGCATCTTCAACCGCTGCTTCCTCAGCAACAGTCTCTTCTTCAATGACCTCTTCAAGAATCTCGCCTTCAGGCACTTCTTCTGTAATGGGTTCTGGCAAATCCATGCTATCTGCACTGATGATTGCCACTTCTGCAAGTGGAGATAGACCGACCTCATGTCGATCCTTGATTCGAATTTCGTGAGGCAGTTTGCTTCCAGGTCGCATGATTGCAACAGTACAACCAATTGTTCCTAGTTTCTTGACACAAACAGCCTTCCCTACATCCATGAATTGAATCGCAGTGTCACCGCAATACTTGATGTGGCCCGCTTGGAATTTCTGAGTACGATTGCGGCTACCTGTCAGTTTTCCACTGAGTACCACAAGACATCCCTTGGCGCCAGCATCCATGATGTTTAGCAGAGATGAATGCCCTGCTCGTCGGAAATACCAACCACGCTCAAGTGCACTGGCGAGCTTGCTTGCCATGACCTGAGCATTCAATGCAGGGTTGTCGATTTCAGCGACTTCTAATCGTGGATTATCCAGATTGAAATCATTCTGTAGTCGTCGCTGTAATTCGTTGATGATCTTGCCCTTTCGACCGATGACCATGCCTACTCTTTCAGCAGAAAGTGTAACCTTGGTCCCTTCAGGGGTCCGCTGGAAGTCCAATCCACCGAATCCAGCACGACTGGTCTTTGACAAGAGGAATTCCCGTACCAAATGGCGCTCGACGTTTCGGTCGATAAACTTGCGAATTGTACTATTTTGGGACATCAGTAATCATCCTCCTCTTCTTCTTCTGCGGTCAAATCTTCGAGGAAAATCTCGAGGTTGACTTGGTAGTGGTTGTTTGGTGTTGCGCGTCCGCGCGCGCGAGGACGCATGCCCTTCTTGACTTGGCCGCGGTGTGCTGCCAAGTGAGTGATGACCATGTCTTCAGCATCGATATCTTCGTGATGCTGACGAGCATTGTCCATCGCACTCTCAATCAACTTGATGAATGCAATCGAGGCATTTCGCGGGTATCGACCTGGGCCCATTTTGCCCTTTCGATGTCCTGCCATTGTGTTACCACCCTTGCCAGCACGGCTTCGGCGGGTGTATGGAATGGCGACTTCTTGCTTGATGACCTTCTCTAGGTATTCGACTGCGTCACCAGCATACATGCCCTTGACCGCACGTGCGATTTGGTAGCAATGCTTGTGGTGAATATCTCGGTTAACTGCACGAGCAACCGCAAGGCGGCTGCCTTGCAACAATTGCGTGTATCCTGATTGGGGTTTGGAACGATCTCTACTCATTTTTTCACCTCACTTCAGGGCCACGTGCTTGCTTGACCGGGTTGCACCGACACCCGGTCCAGTGTGTGTTACACTGCGGCGGGTTGGCGCGTATTCTCCAAGAGCGTGCCCAAGCATTTCAGGCACGATTTCGACGATCTTGAAAGCGCGTCCATCGTGGACACCAATCGTTCGACCGACCATCTCGGGTAGAATGTATAGGGAACGGCAATGGGTCTTGACCTTCTTGCCTGGGTTTTCACGAAGACGATTGATGAAATGTTCCTCTTCAATGTTTGAACCACCGTTGGAAATACCTGCTGCATATCCGCGTGACATGCTTCTACGTGCACGCGAGGGCATGATTGCCTCAACGGAAAGTGCATCTGGATCATCATCAGGTGCGAACATAGGGAGTTCCTGTAGTTCAGCAACCGATAGACCACGATAGGTGAATTCCTTCTTACGGCGCTCCGATACACCCGAGCGGCGCTTACGTGCTGCTCGACGTGCTGCTTTCGGTGTACGCATGACCTTCTTCTTACGACGTGCCATTCAGAATCACTCCTTCCTCTTGCCTCGGCCGCGACCTGTGCGACTTGGGGCGATATGTCCAACCTTCTGGCCCGGTGGCGCTGTTCTAGCAACGCTGTTTGGACCGTGTACGGCCTGGTGGTTTCCACCGCCATGTGGGTGATCGACTGGATTCATCGCCACACCACTGACGCTTGGGTAGAGTTTGCCTCGCGCCTTTGCGCGGTAATGAGCTGCACCTGCCTTCATCAGAGGTTTCTCTGTTCGACCGTGACCGGCAAGAACACCGATGGTCGCACGGCAGTTGGCTGGCAAGTCCTTGAGATTGCCACTGGGCAATCGAACACGGACTCTGTCACCCATTCGAGTTTCAAGCATTGCATTGTTGCCACCGGAACGGGCAAATTTGCCTCCGTCACCTGGACGGCATTCGACATTGCTGATGGCTGTACCTTCAGGAATTTGCTCCAAAGTGGTGACATTTCCTGGACGAAGGCTGACATTTTCACCAAATGCAACCATCTGTCCGACATACATGCCTTCAGTCGCTGCAACGTGACCTGTGGTTCCATCTTCGAACTTCAGTTTGGCCAACGGACCTGTGTGAACTGGGCTGTGGATCATTTCTGTCACCTCTGCCACTTCACCATCCTTGCGTGGTAGTCTGTTTGCACCGGGGAACCGGTGGCTTCGTACGCGATTCTTAGGAGAAGAACCACGGCGTTGTGCACGAATTCGCTTGCCCATACATCACACCTCCATCAGAATGCTCCCAGCTTGAGTGCTGTCTCTTCAGCATCATACCCTTCAGCGAGTTTGACACTTGCATGCTTGCCATCCTTTGTAATGCGCGTGTTGACTTTGGCAACACGAACTTCGAGCAGAGATTCAACAGCCGCCTTGATGTCCGCTTTGTTCGCCTCACGACGAACAATGAACTCCAAGCGATTGTTGTTCTGATAGTAACCAATTTCTTCAGCTGCGACACGTCGAGCCTCGAGAGACTTTTCAGTGATCCAGGGCATTAGTATAATCTTGTACGGATCCATGTATCTCACTCCAGTGCTTGAATGGCCGACTTGGTCCAGACAGTGAGACGACCTGCGTCACCGCCAGGCGCCAAATCCTCGGCGCAGAGGTCCTTGGCAACAGCAACGTCCACTCCTGGGACGTTGCGAGCGGCCTTGGCAAGGGCATCGCGTTGCGCGACAACCAGTAGGATGCTTCGTGGGGTTCGACGGCGGCGTCCGCGCATCTTTCCTTTTCCAGCACGAATGTTACGACCTTCGTTTGAGCGTGATAGATCATCACCCAGTCCAATACTCTCCATCATTGCGATGAATTTCTTTGTGGCTTTCTCCAATGGAAGGCTCTCAATATCGAAATCCTCACCATCTTCAGAATAACCTCCAAGAACAATTGGGAATCTAACATCATCATTGAATCGATGGCCACGTGCGGCAACCTTTTCGGAATCTGCGGTCGCTGCGATCGCTGAATCACGGGCAGCATTGGATTCCTTGGTGTTTAGTTTCTGGCCCCAGTCCTTCTGGACCATGGGTCCATGTGCACGACGCCCTCCACGTGTGTGTGGATTTTGTGCACCGGTGCGGGCACCAGACTTACGCATAATTCGGCTTACACCTCGCCCCTTGCCCCACCATTCAACGGAGTGCTTCATACCGGGTTGTGGTGCACGCTTTCCAACGTGTTCTCTGTGGCCGTATGACTGACGGCGGTTTGCACGTGAAGAGTGAACTGCACGGCGAATCAAATCTGGTCTGTGCTCGCTGTCAAAGGCACTAGGCAAAGTGACATTCTTGCCATCTGCTGCTTCGATGCTGTAATCGATGATGATTCCGGCTTCGAGTTCCTCGACTTCGATGGTGTTTGTGAGTTCGTAGGTTTTGACCTTCATTCATCACACCCCCTGCTTGGACGCCGTACTGACGTAAGTTATGTCGACAGGATGCTGTTCACTGCGTGGGCGTGCCGCATCTCGGAATCGAATCAGGCGCTTTGCGGGACCTGGAAGACTTCCTTGAATGATCATGTAGTGATTGTGGACTTCACCGTAGTGAAGGAACCCACCTGCAGGTGTAATCTGACTTTCTTCCTCACCAGCAATTCGTAGGATACGTTTGTTGTATTCAGTTCGCTGGTGATAACCAGTTTGACCCGCTTGTCGGATTGTCTTTCGAACATATCCTGTCCCGAAGTCACCCATGTTACCGATTTGACGTCGGCGCTTGGAGTTCTTGTGTGAAAGTAATTTGACACCAAACCTTCGGACAACACCCTGGTTTCCGTATCCCTTGGTCACGCCGATAACATCGACATCGGAACCGGACTCAAAGACGTCTTCGATGGTTAGTTCTTCGCCGAGCTTCTCGCTAGCCCATTCAATCTGAGCAGTGAAATCTCCACCGGTTAGACTCATTTCCATCACGGCTGGAGTTTTGCTACCGACAGCGGAGATCTTGTTCGGCTGAGAGGCAACAATAATTCGAACTTCGGTCAAATCGGAATTTCGGAGTTTGTCGAGATGAGCTTCTGCGTCGTGTTCCTTACGCTCAGGCATACGACGAGGAAGGTTTGGCATTGAATCGGTGAGGTTTTCGGCACTGGCCCATGCCTCTCCTGCGGTTTGCTTACCATAGGGTGTCATTTTGTAGCCACGAACTGCGAGAACACGCATTGGAGGAACTTCAACGACGGTGACGGCCTTGCGGACTTCAGCGCCAGCGCTTGGACTGCCTGGATTCAAATCACGCATCAAAACGTGGGTCATTCCTGCTTTCCATCCAGCAAAACCCTGAACTCGAACTTCGTCGGCATTGGTCTCTGGCCAGCTCTTAACTCGGCCATAAGGCCGATTGGCCCTCTTTCTCGGGCCAAAGCCCATGCTGCCCTTCTTTGGGCGGTGTTTGTCTCCCATTTGGAATCCTCCAGTTTTTGTTACGGTGCAGAGGCCGCCGCAGCGGCTATACGCCGGCTCTTCACTTCAGGAGCGACCGTGACACCGGACCACGATTCACAAATGGAATCAATGGCTTTTTGGGGTACTGCTGCATTGCCCTGTGGTGTCTGGACGCCCAGTGTTGAGCGGCCCTCCGACCTACAACCCATATATGAACGACTCGGTTTGGGAGGACCCCCTATGGGGGGCCCTCAAGTGCGACGTGATGCGGTTTGACGAGGCGATTTGCCTAAGAACCTCGGCGTAAACGCAGGGTGGCCATGTCCGCTACGATTCGTCACGACCTACTCGTCCAAGGGGCGATTCAGGCTAGAGCGTATCAGCTTTCAGCACTCGACCATTGCCTCAGTGCATCGACTCTACTGGTTCTTCCAACCGGCATGGGCAAGACTCCGATCGAAGTGATGGCCATGGCAGAACGCCTGAGGTTGCGAGGTGGCAGAGGCATCATGCTGGCTCCAACAAATGCTCTAGTGAATCAACACCTCTCGGATTTACAACATTTACTGGTTTTACCAGAAGGCAGTGAAATAGTTGCATTAACCGGCTCAATTCCTCCGAAAAAAAGGCAGAAGATTTGGGATACGGCAACGATTGTTGTTGCGACCCCACAAGTTGTACGAAATGATGTGCAAAATGGTTTGACCCATATGGGTGATGTGGCCTTATTGATTGTCGATGAGGCTCACAGGGCAACCGGTAATCATGCAATGGCTCAGGTCGGTGATTTGTTTGCTGAACAACAACCCGATGGTTTGGTCATTGCGGCAACGGCAAGCCCAGGCCATGTTGAAGCTGAAATTAACGAAGTTTGTGAACGATTGAATATTGTAAACATTCATGCAAGGCCACCAGGTGATGCACTTCTGGCACCATATGCCACCGGTCTTGAAATCAATGATGTGGTCGTAGAAGTGCCCGAAGAATTGAGAATATTGACCAAACCACTGGAAATATGGCTCAACCGAATTGTCGACCGCTTGCGCAGATTGGGATTTTACACACGCAAAGGACACATTACAGCAGGTGGGCTTCAAGAAGCGCAAAAAAGGATCTCTATTTCCATTGGAAAAGGTGAATCTTTTGGCTATAGAGCAGCCAAGGAAAACGGTATTGCGATGAGATTGAACAACCTCATTTCATCTATTCTTTGCCAAGGTGTTGCAGCCACCAGAGAAACGCTTTCTCGCATTGGAAAGGGTGGGAAAGATGAGAAAAAGTCTGCGAAAGAATTTGCCAAAGATCCCCGCATCCATCAACTCAAAGAAACACTGTCAGAAATGAATGAAATCCACAGTAAAGTCACGATGGTGCGTCGTATGGTTAGGCGCCAACTCAAAGAAAGTCCAGAGAGTAGAATCATTGTTTTCGCAAACTTCAGAGACACCGTGGATGAAATTTCAAGGATTTTGGATGACGTTGAGGGCGCCATACCTCAACGATTTGTTGGGCAATCTAGTCGTGATGGATCCATTGGAATGAGTCAAAAAGTTCAACTCGAGAGTCTCAATTCATTTCGTTCAGGTGACTCCAATGTCTTGGTTGCAACCAGTGTTGGCGAGGAAGGATTGGATGTGCCCAATGCTGATTTGGTTATATTCTACGAGCCAGTGGGAAGTGAAATTCGAACCATTCAACGTCGAGGTCGAACAGGAAGGCAACGCGCTGGAACTGTGCACGTATTAATCGCCAAAGATACCCGGGACGAAGGGGCGCGTGCAGCCGCGAAATATCGTGAAGAACGAATGTTCAGGTCCATTCAACAAGTGCGGCGAAAACGTGGTGGGGCACCGATAAGAAGTGAAGGTGAGAATCTAACTTCATTTTCCCTTGATGATGGAAGTTCGTGTGCTGATTTCATTCAAACAGAAGCACAACGCCTCGCTCCTGACCTGGATGATTCTGTACCCATACCAGTTGTGATTGACAATCAAGTGAAGGCTGAAAAACCACCCCCTGAGGCCGATATCGCCAGACAAATGCGCCCGACTGGCCAAGTCGGATTGGATGCATATCCTGTGGAGAACGTCTCTGACAGAATGATTGTCGAAGCGCCCGTCATGAGTGTCGATGAATTGGTTGATGGTGTGAATGAAATTCAATATCCTGAAGGCGATGGTGTCGTAATTTCCATTGATCACAGAGAAGGTAAAAGTGCACTTGCCGCTAGATTGAGGCAAGAAGGATTGACTGTTGAAATTGTAAACCTGCCTGTTGGCGATGTGAAAATCAGCGATCGAATTCTGATTGAACGTAAAGGAACACGGGATTTTGTCGACAGTTTGCTCGATGGGCGTCTTCTTGATCAAGCCACGCGGTTGGTTGGGGCAGCGCCTCGTGCAATGCTCATCATCGAAGGCAAGGACCTGTTCCAGCATC
>Ga0208764_10002351_pt1 | contig 11923 bp, 16 predicted proteins | sample ETNtaG_18_FD_185762 | JGI IMG/M metagenome (GOLD analysis project Ga0208764, IMG submission 185762) | Marine microbial and viral communities from oxygen minimum zone, Eastern Pacific Ocean - ETNP201302SV91 (SPAdes) (version 2) | ecosystem: Environmental > Aquatic > Marine > Oceanic ... | reverse complement strand
TTTTTCAGATGCTTTTATGGTTCCAATTATTGCAATAGATGAGTGTGCTTTTAGAGAGGAGATTTTTTCACGTATTTCATCAGGACAATCCCCTTTTTTTGCAACAATTGAAAGTGATCCATTTTTATCTCGAATAGTTGCAAAACTGATATTTCCATGACCTCTTACAGTTAAGACCCATCCCATTACAGTTACCTTGATGCCATCCATGGATGAGTTTAATTCATCAGAATAATGAGATCTGCGTAATTTTCCTAATTCAGTGTCTATCATAATTTACAATTATTGCATATTTTCTGGTATAATTAATTTTTTGACCTAGTTTTAGATTAATTAGCTGGAACATTTCAGTACAACCATGCCTTTAAACAATAAAGAGAAGATAATATCTATCATTTCAAACGGTATTGCAGTTTTTTCTTTATTACAAGAAAGAGACGAACTACCTAAAAATACAACAATGTATAATTTTGTTCTAAAAGTGATTCCTGAGGACATTAAATCAGAACTAAGCGTGGAATTAATTGATGAAGTTTTTCAATATGTTACATCTGCGCACGGAGCATCAGGCACCAAAAATGATTAATTCAATAGAATAGCGATCTACAAATAGTAGTGCGATCTACAATAAATTAGAGTCTTGGTGAGATAAAGAACGTCGATACGTCATATCTTTTCAGGACTCCAAATTTTCCAATTAAGTGATTTTTAGCACATATCAGAACGGGTATAGTTCATAAAGTACAAAATTATACTTAGAGTAAGAAAATGACAGCCATAGCAACTTTGGGTTCTCACTGTTCCTTACAGGTTCTAAAAGGTGCAAAAGATGAAGGGCTTAAAACAATTTTAGTTTGTGAAAAAAAACGTGAAAAATTATATCGCAGATTTCCATTTATTGATGAATTAATTATGGTGGACTCCTTTAAAGAAATTCTTGATGCAAAATGTCAAAAAACTCTTGAAGAAAATAATGCAGTTTTGATTCCTCATGGAACATTGATTGCGCAAATGAATTCTGAAGAAATTGAATCTATCAAAACTCCTGTGTTTGGAAACAAATGGATTCTCAGATGGGAATCAGACAGAGAAATGAAAGAAAAACTCATGAGAGAAGCAAATCTTCCAATGCCAAAACCAGTGACAGACCCAAAAGATATTGAAAAATTGGTAATTGTAAAAAGACAAGGAGCAGCTGGAGGTAAAGGATACTTTATGGCAGCAAACGAAGATGACTATAACACAAAAAGAAATCAATTAATTTCAGAAGGAGTTATTTCAAAAGATGAAACTCTATACATTCAAGAATATGCTGCAGGTGTTTTAGCATATTTACAATTCTTCTACTCACCGTTAACTAACGAATTAGAATTCTTTGGAGTTGATCAAAGACATGAATCAGATATTGAAGGTCTTGGAAGAATTCCAGCAGAGCAACAATTAAAATCAAAAAAAGTTCCATCGTTTAACGTAATTGGGAACAGCCCTCTAGTTTTGAGAGAATCATTATTAGATGAAGTATATACAATGGGTGAAAATTTTGTTGAAGCTGCAAAAAGAGTTGTGTCTCCAGGCATGAATGGTCCATTTTGTATAGAAGGGGTGTATGATGAAAATGCAAAATTTACATCATTTGAATTTTCAGCAAGAATTGTTGCAGGAACCAACATCTACATGGATGGTTCTCCCTACTACTCATTATTATTTAATGAAAATATGAGTATGGGTAAAAGAATTGCAAGAGAAATAAAGATAGCAACAGAAAAAAATCAACTAGATGAAATTACTACATAGAAGGAATATGAAATGGGATTAAAAGATAAAATTAATAAAATTTCAGCAGTAGGATTAGTTTCATCTGCAGTAATAATATTTTCAGGAATTCTTTTAGAAAATAAAGAATTATTAGGTTTTGAAAATGCCATGCTACTTTATCTATTATTACCATCAGCATTAATTTGGTTTGGTACAAGAAAGAATGGTTGTGGCAGTTGTAATCAAATACCATTAAAGTCTGAAAAAAAATCTAATTAATTTTTAGAATCATTAGGATGTAACATTAGAATTGGTTCAAGATCATCCAATGTTATTTCCACTTTTCCAATTCTACTACGATAAAGTTTAATTTTTTTGCCTTCTGGAGAAATTACATATCTGTCAATTTCAGCCAATGCAAGATCTTCTAATGTGGATAGTGTTTTGTAAACAGTTGAAATTGATATTTTTAATTCATCTGCAATTTGCATGACATCTTTAGATTCATTTTTGACTGAAAATAAGACTGAACGTGTACATACATTACTTAATGATTCGATGATTTTTTGAGTAACATTGAACTCAGATAATTGAATTATATTTCGTTTTGACACAAACTATCTAATTAGATACCAATATTAAAACTGGTTCAGGCTTTTTTATAGAAATTTCAGCCTGTTTTATTCTACTTTTGTAGACCTTATACTTTCTACCTTTATCAGAAATCATCCATTTTTCTACTTTAATCAAGGTTAATTCTTCAAGATCAGATAATTTCTTGTAAACTGAACTCAAGGGAATTTTTAATTTATCTGAGAGTTCTGCTGCAGTACTACCTTTTTTTACAATTGAAAATAGTATTGCACGTGATTCAGAATCAGCCAATGCTTCAATTACTTTTTGACCAATGTCATATTTTTTTAATTGAGGTAATGTAAGTCGTCTTGACATGAATTTGATGAAACATCTTATCTATTTAAACAGGATATTTCATTCTGATTCTGTAGAACAAGAATGAATAATAAATCTATGATGAAGGAATATTAGTATTTCCAAATTTTTTCCAAAATACTCCCAAGATAATTCCTATTGAACCCCAAAAAGAGGATACACCTAAAATAGACATCAATCTGAATTCATTAACCAAATTCATCGGAGCAGTTATTTGATCTGGATTTTCTGGCATTACAAAAAATGTAATCACAATAAAAATAACGTAACCAAATAACCCCAAATATTTTTTATTATTTTGAAATTTCTTAGATAATTTGTAAAAGATAAATGCTCCAAACCCTGAAATTAAAATAAATGAAATGTATAAAATTGCTCTAAGAACAACAGTTTCACCATCACCTACAGTAGGAGGGTTTGCAGGATATTTTAAAAAAGGAATTAAGTAAATTGTAATCCACATTATTCCTGCAAGAATTAACGACTTAGATACATCGTTTTTTCCAGGTAAAGAATTTCTAGATAAAGCATATACAATTCCAAATAAGGAACCCATGGCAATTCCCAAAACTATTCCAGCTAAAACTTGACCACTTTTTTGCCAAATTCTATAACTTTCATATTCGGCCCAAAATTGAGGATTATCTTCTTCTTCACCAGATTCAAAAAGATTCTGATTTTCAATACCAATTGCCTGATCAAGGTATGGTTCAACAATTGCAAAATTAACTACACCATGAATTGTACCTGCAAGTGCGCCTGAAATTAAAACAATTACAATAAAGAGAACACTCTTCATAAATTATGAATGATATTCCAGTAATTAATAGAATACTTTGATCTTAAAAAGTTAGAAGAGTAGAATTAATGTTAATGACACGGAAATCCTGCTGCATGTCTCATATCATGAGTTAGTTCATGGATAGTAAGATCAATGAATGCTTGTTCACCATATACTAAACTAAAGATATGACCTTGGTCAAATCCTACAACAAATAATCCTATTGCAAATATAATAGCTAATGCCAAAATCGCAATTTTTGATACGCTTGTTTTCGATACATTAAGTTGTTGTACTTTAGACATCAAAACTACATTTTGTTGAATGTATTTATGTTCTTTGATAACGTTATTTTAAAAATTAATTCCAAATTGTTATTTTGATCGGTATGTGAGTTAACAAAATAATTTATAAACTGAAAGTTAAAATTTTAGAATTAAAAATTAACGAAGATATTTAGAATTAGAAATAAAATAAAAATTATGAAATTATACTATTTAGCAATACCAATTATGATCGGAGTTTTGGTAGGGGGAGTTCTTAGCGAATATGGAGTTAATTCAAATAATTCAGAAAAATTAACATCAACAAAACTAATTGAAAATGGATCACCATTTATGGGTAATATCAATGCACCAATTACAATCGTAGAATGGGGGGATTATCAATGTACATTTTGCTACAAATTCCATCAAAATACACTAGACATAATCAATGAAGATTTCATTAAAACTGGAAAAGTAAAAATAATTTTTAAAGATTTTCCCTTAAATGGGTTGGATTCAAAATTAGCTGCTGAGGCATCTTATTGTGCACAGGATCAAGAGAAATATTGGAAATATCATGACGAACTTTTCAAGAATTGGGGAGGAGAAAGAACAGGTTGGATTACAAGGGAATCACTAGATAAATTTGCTGAAACAGTTGATCTAGATTTAAAAAAATTTAACAAATGTTTAGATGATCACAAATATGAAAATAAAGTAGATTTACTTTATGAATTTGGAAAAGAAATTGGAATTGATGCAACTCCATCTTTTTTAATATTCGATGATCAAAAAATGATTAAAATTCGTGGAAATCAACCATTAGAAGTATTTTTAAAAACTTTCGATGAATTCTAATTTGAAGACTAAAAATTGAATCAATATGGATTAATATCCGATGATAAAGACAATCAATGAATGGTTAAGATCAATATAGAAAAACAGGATTCAGTTAAACTCTATAAAATCAGAAAAACATTAGAAGAGTTATCCAAAAAAACTGGCAGGGGTACTGAACTAATTACAGTGTATATTCCAAAAGGAAAACAACTTCATGAGATTATTGGTTCACTTCAACAAGAACAAGGAACAGCAGATAACATAAAGTCAGATTTGACAAGATCACATGTTGTGGATTCTTTAGGCAAAGTTGTTCAAAAATTAAAAATGTACAAAAAAACACCAGAAAAAGGACTGGTTATTTTTTGTGGAGCATTACCGCAAGAAGAGGGAGGTCCTTTAGGAAGTGAAGTTGTTACTGCATGGGAAATTGAACCTCCAAAAGATTTGAATCAATATCTATATCGATGCGATGATCATTTCCATGTTGACATTCTAAAAGATATGCTAAAAGATGACAATTTAATTGGATTTTTAGCAATAGATGCCAAAGATGCAGGATGGGGTTTACTTCATGGGGATAAAATTGAAGTTTTATCTCAAACAGGTTCAGGAGTTGCAGGAAAACATAGACAAGGTGGGCAATCTGCAAAAAGATTCCAAAAATTAAGAGAAATGGAATTAAGTTATTTTTACAACAGAGTAGCTCAAACAACTAGAGAATATTTTATCGATATTTATCCTGTAAAGGGACTAATAATATCAGGTCCAGGCCCAACCAAAGAAGATTTCATTAATGGAAATTATTTAGAGTATAGATTACAAAATAACATTATCAATACAATTGATGCTAGTTATTCAGGTTCTGAAGGCATTCGAGAAGCATTTGCAAAATCAGCCGACATCTTAGGAAGTTTTAGATTAGTTGAAGAGAAAAAAATGATTGAAGATTTGTTTAGAGAAATTAATACAAATACAGGGAAGGGAGCATATGGATTACAAGAAGTAATAGAATTTTTAAAAAATAATGTTGTTAAAACATTACTCATTACAGATAATACAAATTTACACAGAGTAGAAGCTGCATGTAGACGCTGTAAGCACATTCAAGAAGATATTGTAGAAAGACCACTTGTAATTCCAAAAAAAACAGAATACAAAAACAATCCTTGTCCAGAATGTAAAGCCATGGATATGGAAGTTAATGAACAAGATATTGTAGATTATTTACAAATTATTGCTGCAAAAGCAGGATCCCAGTTAGAAGTTATTTCGGGTAGTGCAGAACACGGAAACATGCTTGCAAGTCTGGGAAAAATTGGTGCAATTTTGAGATATAATCCAGGTCATACTAAATAAGAGCAGAACTAATTTTTGCTGCTAATTCAGATAATACATCATCACTAGGAATTTGACGTTTTGTCCATACTGTTCCTTTATTATTATATCTAGGAATAATGTGGATGTGGACATGAGGAATAATTTGTTTGGCCGCTTTACCATTATTTTGTGCTAAACTAAACGCATCTGCACCGGATCCTATCAATACAGCTTTTGCAATTTTAGGTACTAGCGAAAAGATTTTTCCAACATTATCTGAATCCATATCAGTGATTCTTTCGTGATGTGTTCTTGGAATTACCAAAGTATGTCCATCATCGATTGGATATTTGTCTAAAAAGGCAACATGATCTTTATCCTCATATATCATATGGGCTTCACGGTTTCCATCTAATATATCACAAAAAATACAAGTCATATTGAAGCATATTTCTCAATTTTATTTATTGTTTGTATTATATCTTTAATAGGGGTAATTTCAGAGTTTGAACGTTCATGGGTCGAAAAGATAGAAAAGAGCGTGAAATTAAACGTGACAGTTATGCCACAAAACACTCAGCTGAGAAAAGGAAACAAACTCTAATTGCAATAGGTGTACTAGCAGTAATTGCAGTAATTGTAGGATATGCAGGATATTTGTTTTTAACAATGACAGTTGAAGCTCCAGGAGGACCAGAAAATGCAGGTGCATTGGGAAGTGAACACTCACATGCAGGAATTTTAGTAAAAATATTTGGCGATGAATTTGATTTCTCAGCACCAGCTTATCAGATAAAATCCCCTTGGATACATTTTGAATCCCGAGATGGGTCAACAATTCACAAACATGCGACAGGTGTTGAATTAGAATACCTATTCAATTCACTATCAATAGGACTTGATGATCAATGTTACATATTCCCAGATGGAAAACAATTCTGTACAAATGATGAATATTCTTTAAAATATTTTATCAATGGTGAATCAGTCTCGGACATCAGAGAATATGAAATTGTTGAAGATGATAAAATCTTAATCACATTTGGTGGAGAAACAAATGAACAAATTCAAGAATATTTAAACCAATTAGATAATCAAGAAATCAGAAAATAAATTCTTAAGATTTATCTTTTGTAGTAAACTGAGCCATTTTATCAAAGAACATGTAATACCCACATTTGGTACATTTTAAAACAGTTAATTCAGTTGTTAAAAATTCCTTATCTTCAAATTTTCCACCAAGTTTAACATTCTCACCTGCAATCATTGCTTTGTTACTTTTACAAACAGGGCATTCAAGAGCTTTTTGTTCGATTTTTGATTTTTCTTCCATATTTTTTCACGATACATTTTCAATTTAAACTGAAGGGAGATTATTTGAAACTAGTATCTTAAATCATGCAGGTACAGATAATTTTTGTAAATAATCATAATGTGTTCTTAAAAAATCCATAATTTTTCTATCCTCATTTTTATTTATAGGAGCACCATTAGCAAGGATACTCAAATATCTTAAATTTGATTCTAATTGATGAAGTGATTTTTTAATTCCTTCTTCATATTTTAAGTTAAGAAATTCAACTAATGTTTCTTCAATATGCAGAATATCCTTTTCTAAATTAAGAATATCATTGTAAATTATATCATCATCCACCCATTTTATGAATAAATTATTGAAAATAACTATGATGAATTAGTTTCTTAATTATAATTAGAATAATAAGAAAAAAACAAACAAATGTTAATTTTAATGTACAAACAATTTTTATTATTTATCAAATATTATGTCATGAGAACCTCAGATAGGTAATTGGTTGGACTTTAGCACACCACAGAAATTTCAAATGAAAATTATCTATCTTTTGACGTTCTTAATTTTTAATTAAGAGTTATTTTAAAAAAAATCAAGATTTGTGTAAAGGTAAACAGCAGCTCTTGCACTTACTTCTAAGCGTAAATTTTTTCAATGTTTCTTCAAGAGTATCTCCCTCTAATACAACAGCATTTGTAGCATGACCATTATCACATTTCAATTTATAAATTGTAAACAACATAAAACAGCTAAATTTTATTTCAACTTAAGGGTTATGATATAAGAAAAAATATGGATAAAATCAAAAGAAAAGATCAACAGAAGAATATTTTTCAATTAGATAATGAAATTTAGAATAATTTCTAACCCATTTCAGATCGATATGAAATATGTAAAGAATCAAACAAAATTAACGATCTACATTAGATCGTAGTTTATGATACACAATTCATGCTTGGAATCAATAGAGAAATGCAAAAAATTGTCATGTTTCCTCAATTTTTTGCAATACAATCACAATTGATTGGATACAAAACACTCCTAAAAATTACAAATACTGTGAGTAAATAGAGCACTTATAGTATTTTGATTTTAGGCTTGTTTTTTTATTTTTGGATTTGTTAAATCATTTCTAATTCTGTTTGAACAATCAACACTCATACTCATCTGTAAAGTCTAAATTATACTAATTTGAAAATTATCTATTATGGAAATATCTAGTAGAAATGTTGTAGAAGGTACTGCTAGATCACCTCATAGAGCCATGTACAAGGCTATGGGATTAAATGATAATGATTTATCTAAACAATTCATAGGTGTGTGTCATACAGGTAATGAGGCAACACCTTGTAACATCCATCTGCCCCAATTAGCTTTAGAAGCTAAAAAAGGAGTAACAGATGGAGGTGCAACTCCTAGAGAATTTTCAACGATTGCAGTTAGTGATGGAATAGCCATGGGGCATGAAGGTATGAAATCATCTCTAATATCTAGAGAAGTAATTGCAGATTCAATTGAGTTAATGGTTAGAGCACATCAATACGATGCATTGGTGGGAATTGCAGGATGTGATAAAAGCTTACCTGGAACAATGATGGCAATGGCAAGATTAAACATTCCATCAGTGTTTGTTTACGGTGGAACAATTATGCCAGGAATGTTAGATGGGAAAGAACTCACAGTTGTAGATGTCTATGAAGCAGTAGGCGCTTATGATGCAGGGAAATTATCACTAGAGGATTTAAAAAATATTGAAAATGTAGCATGTCCAAATGCAGGATCATGTGGAGGAATGTTTACTGCAAATACAATGGCTTCAATTTCAGAAGCAATAGGCTTAGCATTACCTGGAAGTGCAAGTCCACCAGCAGAAGATGAAAGACGAAATAAAATGGTATATGATTCAGGTATTGCATGTGCTAAACTTTTAGAAATGAATATCCGACCTAAAGAAATCTTAACTTTTGAAGCATTTGAAAATGCAATCATGATGTTAAACTCTGTTGGAGGTTCAACTAACGGCATATTACATTTACTTGCACTTGCAAATGAAGTAAATATTGATTTAACATATGATGATTTTGAAAGAATTAGGAAGAAAACCCCCCATTTAGCAGATATGAAGCCAGGTGGAAATTATGTAATGAATTCATTAGATAAAATTGGAGGCATCCCATTTGTATTAAAAAAATTACTTGAAAAAGGGTTACTCAATGAAAATTGCATAACAGTTACTGGAAAAACAATAAAAGAAAACCTCAACTCAATAAAATTACCAGATACAGAACAGCATATTGTTAGATCAATTGAAAATCCCCTACATGAAGTTGGCACTGCAGTTGTTCTAAAAGGAAGTCTAGCACCAGAAGGAGCTGTAATTAAAACAGCTGGTGTAGATATGACAAAAATTACTGGAAGTGCAAAAGTTTACGATAGAGAAGAATATGCATTTGATGCAGTATCAAAAGGTGAAATTGATGAAGGAGATGTAGTTGTAATTAGATATGAAGGACCAAAAGGAGGACCTGGAATGAGGGAGATGTTAGCAACTACTGCTGCATTAGTAGGACAAGGATTAGGAAAAAAAGTGGCAATGGTAACAGATGGTAGGTTTTCTGGAGGCACAAGGGGATTCATGGTAGGACATGTTGCACCAGAAGCATATGTTGGCGGTCCAATTGGATTAGTCAAAAATGGAGATAAAATTACAATTGATACTGAAACTAACATTATTGATCTTCATGTATCTGAAGAAGAATTACAAAATAGAAGAAACCAATGGAGTAAACCCGAACCAAATTATAAAACAGGTGCTCTTGCAAAATATGCAACACTTGTAGGTTCAGCTGCACATGGTGCAATTACATCTGCTAATTCATAAAAATAATCAAATCATTACAGAGGTTTAGAAAAGCCTTAAGTTGGCAAATAGATTAAAACGTTTAATGAAGAAAAATACCCTCCTAGGATTAACGATAATTAGCTGTATTGGAGTTGTTTTTGCAGTAATTTTTGATGATAAAATAGAAGAAACTGAAAATCCAACAGATGAGGAAATAGCAATACTAGATGAGGAAGAAATTATAGATTTAGATGAAGTTGTCAAATTTGATGCAAATCTGAGAATGGATGAATTACAATTGCAATATAACGAAATAATAGAATATACATGTGCAGGTGCAATGGAGTCAAGACCTCAATCATATTTTGAAGTTGTTATAGAAGAAAGAATATTTGAGGTAGAACATCGTTTACAATATCTATCTGATCAACAATCAGAAATTCAAAATATCAAAAATGAAATTCAAATATTAAATGAAAATAATTTGGAATTAGACAATGAGCCATTTGTATTATGGGAATGGGAATGCGTAAATCAGAAATTTTGGATAGAAGAATACCCACATTTACAAGAAATTTTGGATTAATTACTCCATTTACAATTACTATGCAGAATAATTAAGATGAATTAATTTATGTAAATTAAATAATTAAAATCAAAAATTTTTTTTAAAAAAATATCTACAGTTCATCCATACCTAAAACATCATAGTAAGCCTTAGGAATCATTTGTTGGGCTTTAAAAAATACATTATTTACAGCAGTATCAAGAACATATGTTTGTGCCCAATCATCATCACTTCTAATTGAACGTCCGAATCCCTGTAATAATTTAGTCAAGGTTTGAGAAGTATACCATAGAGGAAATTTATTCATTTTTGCCTTTGTTCGTTTTTCAGTATAATTTGGGTATGGAACTTTTGCAATAATTTGAAATCTAGATAGATCATCCTTCAAATCAACTCCTTCCCACAAAGATGATGAAAGTAAGACACTCGTAGGATCAGAGGAATGTTCAGAAATTACTTCATCTTGTGTTTTATCGTCTTTGTTTTTACTATGACAAAGTCTAATTCGTTTAGTGTTTTTGGGAGATAAATATCGAATAATTTTATGACATCTTGGAATAGAAGAAGTTAAAATTAATCCACGTTCATCAGAATGCTCATCTAAAATTCTATCCATTGTTTTTATCACTTCTAATTCATCTTCTTCAGTGGAACCATAACTCAATCTTCGAACATTTAGAAGATCAATTTTACGGTGTTCCATTGGAAAAGGGGATTTTTTAGTATCAACAAATGCAACATCCTCTTTTTCTAAACCCATATTTTCACAAAAACTAGATTTGTCAATTGTTGCAGACATGAATATTTGATATTCTGTATCAAAAAATTCATGAGCAAATTTTGAAACATCAATAGGTTTTACAGAAATAGTTCTAAAATTACCATTGATGTCTTTAACAGGATCATTGACAATGAAATTATCTTTATCTGCAATAATGTCAATTTTTGCCTGAGCAGCCCTATCATATCGTCTTTCTAATCCTGTAATTAATTCAAAATCAGGATTATTTTGAAATACAGGGCTTTCTTTGATGTCTTTAATTTTTTTTGCATAGGAAAATGCAATGTCATCAGTAAGTTGAATCATTGAATCTAAATCGGTAAAATTGTATCTGTCGGGATTCAGATTACATTCATCAACCTGCCCAGCAAAAATATCAAATCCAATAAATTGTATTATTTGATCCTCAATTTTATGAGCTTCATCAAATACAGTGACTTTTCTATCAAGATAATCCGCAAATAATTTTTTGTTATATTTCATTATTGTAAAAAACGCATGGTAATT
>Ga0208764_10002348_pt1 | contig 11927 bp, 10 predicted proteins | sample ETNtaG_18_FD_185762 | JGI IMG/M metagenome (GOLD analysis project Ga0208764, IMG submission 185762) | Marine microbial and viral communities from oxygen minimum zone, Eastern Pacific Ocean - ETNP201302SV91 (SPAdes) (version 2) | ecosystem: Environmental > Aquatic > Marine > Oceanic ... | reverse complement strand
CCGCGCCCAGCAAGCATTTTGCTGGTTGCAAGTCCAATACCGGATAGCCCCCCTGTAATGATTGCTACAGGCACAATATTTGTCTTAGGTTTTTTGCCATACTGAACAATAACACAATAATTTTGTCTTGTCGTAACAAGTAATCTTCTTTAAGAAGTTTCCCAGTAATTTTTTATTTTTACCTTGTAAGCATTTTTTATTCTAACTATCTCAAAATAGTATTTCATTTTTCAAGACTAAAACAATTATCTATTTTGTCGTATAAATATCAATAAGCACAATATATAGTGTTTTATAAATAAAAGAATACAAAATAAAGTAGAAGATTTTTTAGCATTTTTACTGACCTCAATGAAAAAGGTAGGGTTGTTAACATTTATAACAACCCTACTTTTAAATTATCATACTAATAAAATAGCTGTTTACTTATAGCTCGGTTTTATGACTTAAACTTTGAGCAATTTTCATTTTTGTCATAAATTTTTATTCCTCCCATTGAAATCCAACATCAAATCATAATTTTTTTCATCATTGGGTCATAAAGTGGCTTTAAATGAACGTCACATTTAATTTTTTTATTTTCAACTTCAAGTGAATAATTGCCATTCAAAACATATTTAGCATCTATAGGTGTTTGAGTTCTTATGTAACCATAACCAATAGGTTTTTTTATTGTATATCCATACCCACCACTACTAAGCCAACCTACTTTCTTACCATTTCTGAAAATTGTTTCTCGACCTAATAAAACAACCGAAGGATCAATGCATGTAAACCCAGCAAAAATTTTGTATATTCCATTTCTTCGTTGGTCTAATAGAGCTTTTTTGCCTGAAAAGTCGATATTTGCATTAATTTTAGTGGCCCAAATTAATCCTGCTTCTAATGGCGTGTAATCGGGGCCAATGTCTTGACCCCAAACTCGATAACCTTTTTCCAATCTACAGCTTTCTATAACCCTATAGCCTGCATTTTTTAAACCCAATGGCTTACCTTTATTTAATATAGAACCGTAAATTTCTTCTGCATAACGTGTTTCAAAGTGCAATTCCCAACCTAATTCTCCTAAAAAAGAGACCCTTAAGGCTTGAGCAGGACAATTTGCAATTAAAACATCTTTAAAAGTTCCAAAAGGAAAATTTATATTTTCAAAGCTTTCTTCACTTACTAAGTTTAAAATTTCCCTAGACTTAGGCCCCATAATAGAAAAAACAGAGTATAATTCTGTTAAGTTTTCGATCTTTACCTTTAAACTTTTATTAAGATTTAAATTAATCCAATGATAATCATGCGTCATAAATCCTGTACCTGAGATTATATAAAAAGAAACTTTAGAAGTTCGCGCGATGATTACATCGGTTTCTATACCCCCTTTTTCATTTAACATCTGAGTATAAATTAAAGATCCAACGGGTTTAGAAATATCATTTGCACAAATATAGTTAAGAAATCTTTCAGCATCTTCACCAGATACTAAAAATTTTGCAAAAGATGTTTGATCAATTATAACTGCTTTTTCTCTTGCAGATTTATGTTCTTCACCAATTTTATAAAACCATTCTTGTCTTTTGAAAGAATTAATATTTTTAAGATTTTTATTGCCAGAAAACCAATTCGGTCTTTCCCAGCCTAGCTTCTCACCAAAAACGGCCCCCCTCTTTTTTAGTTCCTTATAAATCGGTGACACTTTAAACGGCCGGGCACTTTCATTTTCTTGAAATGGCCATGCGATGGTATAATGCTTAGAGTATGCCTCGTAGGTTCGTTTTTCCAGCCATTCTGTTTTTCCATGAGGCAAACCAAAACGAGTTATATCTACAGGCCATAAATCAAATGGTGGGCGTCCATTCCTAACCCATTCAGCCAATGCCATTCCTGCTCCTCCCCCTGACGCAATGCCATAAGCATTAAATCCTGCTCCAATGAAATAATTTTTTTGTTCTGGAGCTTCTCCTAAGATAAAGTTACCATCCGGTGTGAAACTCTCAGGGCCATTGATTAAACTTTTGACTCCAACCTCATTTAATAAAGGAACTCTTCTAAGAGCATTCTTCATAATAACTTCAAAATGGTTGTAATCTGGTTCTAACAAACTAAAATTAAAGTTATCGGGTATTCCCTTCTTGTTTGCCCAAATTTTTGGATTTGTTTCATAACCTCCCATTACCAATCCACCAACCTCCTCTTTAAAATATGTTAAATTATCAGGGTCGCGAAGAGTTGGTAAATTTGTCATTAAAGATTCAATTTTCTCGGTAACGAGGTATTGATGTTGATAAGAGATTAAAGGGACATTGATTCCAAACCGCATAGATAGTTCCCTGGACCATTGCCCAGCACAACACACAACTTTCTCACAATTGATATCACCTTTAGAAGTTTTTACTCCTGTAATTTTATCGTCATCCTTTATAAGTTCTAAAACAGATGTATCTTCAATAATCGAGGCTCCTTTCAATCGAGCTCCTTTTGCTAAAGCAATAGTTATATCTGACGGGTTTGCCTGGCAATCGTTAGGTAGGAATGCTGCTCCAACCAAATCTCTAGTTTCCATTATTGGCCATAAACTTAGCGCTTCTTTGGGTGTAAGTAATTCCATTTCCAACCCAAATGATTGGGCAGTTGTCGACTGCCTTTTAACTTCTGTCCATCTCTCATTGTTTGTAGCTAAGCGAAGGCCACCATTTACTTTTAATCCAGTTGCAAGCCCTGTTTCCTCTTCTAATTTTGAATATAAATCAATTGAATAACCAATTAATTGGGTAATGTTTGAGTTTGTTCTCAGCTGCCCAATTAATCCTGCAGCATGAAATGTACTTCCGGAAGTCAGTTTATTTTTTTCTATTAATAAAACCTGAACACCTAATTGTGCTAAATGGTATGCGGTTGAACAACCAACGATACCTCCTCCAATTATAACAACTTTTGATGATCTTGGCAGTTCTGTCATTACTATGATTTTAAACTATTAAAACTAAATTCAAATTTGTCCAAATTCTGTTCAGTGTATTCTGAATAATCAAAATCAATTTTCGATGTTATCTCAGAAACCATACTCCACATAGTTTCTCTTAGTAATGACGCTGTCTTCATAGCGTTATATTTTAAAATTTTTTGATCACTGATATTTTTCTCAAAGTATTCTTCTAGTAACAAAATTTCATCTTTTTCCTGAAAATTGTTGTTCGAAGCAAGTCCACCTAAATCAAACATTGGATCATTAAAACCTGAATACTCCCAGTCAACTAACCACAGTTTTTTACCATCATCTAAAAAATTGGCTGCCAGAAGATCATTGTGACCATAAACTATATAATGTGGTGCGGAAATACTCTCTAAAAAGTTGTTACAGTTTAAAAGATATTCAATCTTTGAAGTATGAATACTATTATTCTGATTTAAAAAATTAGAATAGTGTCTAATTACATGAAAAACCCAAAAAATGATTGGTGAACCATTTAGGTGATTTGGAATATTTTTGTGCACTTCCTTAATTAAAGGGATAATTCTGTGCATATTCATTTGAATATCTTTAGATGTCAGCGTTTTGCTTTTAATATAATCTAAAACTAAAACTCCTTTACTATGGTAAACTACTCTTGGTGATACTCCAATTGCTGCAGCAGCTTGACTTGAAAACAATTCATTTGAACGAAAAATTAAATGTTCAGGTATATCATCTCCAATTCTTACAACATATTTTTTGCCCTGTTCATTAACTATAAAGTTATTGTTTGTAATACCACCATCTAATTTTTCAGCTTCTATACTCCCTTTCCAAATTGGCAAAGATTCCAAAATTTTTAAATATCTTGAGTTCATAATTATTTCTTTTATAAAATATTACATCCAAAGCTATCACTTTATTGATAATCGTTACAAGCGTTTCAAATTTGGTTCTTTCTTGCAAAAATTTTCTACATTTTCTAAATTGTTAAAAAGTAATTAAGTCTAAATCGGTGATTGATCTCTTGTTAACTAACCATTTTTGGAAAATCGTTTAATCCTTTACCTCTCCAAATCACAAACGTCAAAATTGGGTCACTCTTCGTTTGCATAGAATGTCTCTGCATTGAAGAGTGGCTGCAAGTTTGATTTGGACCAACCCATTTTTTTTCACCTTCAACATAAAACCAAGCCCCTCCAGCAAGAACTAAGTAAACTTCCTCAGCTTCATGACAGTGCCAATCATAAAATAAATTTTTACCCCAATAGCCTATAAAAGCCCTTAGTTGAGTTGTTTGAAAATGGCCGTTGGGGCCAAAAAGTTCATAATATCCATATCGATTTAAAAAATCGCAACCAACTTCTTTTTCACTATAAGTCCTTGTCCAATTTCCCAAATGTACATTTTCCTTAATACTATCAATGAAAGCTTGTGTTTCTCTTGCCCCGTCAATAGGAAACTCTCTCACTAATGAAGAAGCTGGTATCATGCATGGCTTCCTATCAGAAAGCATTAAGTCATCTGGCCATTTAGCAAACTTCTTAAGCTCTGGATGAGATTGATACAATTTCCAAGCATTAGTAAGCAACAAATTCATGCTCATATTTCCACCATTATCTTAAACTAATTACACTCTATACATTTTAAAAATGTTGGGTCTATTAAAAGCCTTTTGGAAAATATTTCTTCACCACAAACAACACAAAAGCCAAAATCACCATTTTCTATTCTTTTCAAAGCATTTTCAATTTTAACTATTCTCTCTTTTCTATTCTTTTCAGTTGCTATACTCATATTTTGTTGTTGGATAGCATCCATTCTTGATAAACGACCTACACTCTGTTGATCTAAAATCACTGGAGCTCTATCTCTCTCAGTTTTTTTACTTAGACTAAGAAGCTCGCTCATCTCATCTTCTAATAATTTTTTGAATTGATTGATTGACAATTTACTGGCCATATAATTCAACAATTTATTTAAGTTTTAATAATATATAAAAAAATTAAAACTATTTTTGATTATTTATAAAGTAAAAAGTTCAATTAAGGATTGATAGAATTAGCATGATTTTCCACTACTCTTTCTATCATGGGAATAAAATAGTCAAAGCCAAGAGTTTTCATACCCTCTTCTTTTCCTGCATCATCAAAATACCTGACTTTTATAATTGGATCCAAGTTTGGATTTTTTTCAAATTGGGTTGTTTCTTCTTTAGACATTGAACCACCTTGCAACTTGAGTGAATGGATAGATGCATCTGATAATTTTGAAAAATAATCTGGATCCTTAGCGCACAAGTATCTTTTAGCTGAAACGTGAAACTTTACACAATCAACTACTTGTTTAGGAAAAAACCTTTCAAGAATTTTTGCTCCAGCATCTTCATGGAGTTTGTCTACTTCATCATTCATACTAAATGAACCAAACTCACTGGTAAAATGACCGATATCGTGTAAAAGAGCCGCCACAATAATAGTTTCATTACAGCCCTCTTTCTCAGCCAGGGTGGCGGCTTGAAGCATATGCTCAGCAATAGTAACTCTTTCACCTAAATATTCCTCAGCACCGCGTCGCTCAAAAATATCTTTTATAAAAGAAACTACATTCTGACTTGTAAGATTATTTTTCATAGTATTTCAAAGAAATTATTCATTAAATCTTTTAGATAAAACCTGATACCTAGATATCAAACCATCTTTATCAGAGTAGCACCCCTGAAGCCATCTATTTCCAGAACTTGAATATGATTTTCGAGCATGGAGAACTCTAGTATTATCAACAATGAAGCATTCACCAGGATCTAATCGAAACTTGACCTCCATTGCTTCATCATTAATGATCTCTCCTAGTCTTCGGTATGCATCATAATAAGTTTTCATTTTTTCAAAAGGAACATCAGTAATTGTAGATGTAGATCTATTGTTGAATCTAATTGAAATTAGTTCACCATCTGGGTTAAGCTCTATCATAGGTCTGCGTGAAGATAATTGGACATTTTTTTCGCCAGAAAATTCAAATTTAGCACAATAGCTTGATAAAGTATCAAACCATTCAGAGTTTTCTTTCTGAAGTTTTTCTATAGCATTAAATCCATCCACAACCATATTGTCTCCACCTGAGGCTGAATTTTCAAGGCAATATAATATCTGCAACGTTGGGACAGGGTCGCGATAAGGATTATCTGTATGAGCTTGTAGACCTTTGCCTGTAAATGCTAAATTTGAAGGATTTACTTTATTTTTGACTTCAAAATGTCTTCCATAATTTGTTTCCCTAATAAAACCAAATCTATCAACTAATTTGAATAACGCGCCCTCTTCTAAAGGGCCTTCAATCAGTTTCCCAAAACCATAGCGTACTACACCCTCCAACCATTTCCATAGTTCTTTGTCATCAGAGATAATTTTTTTAAATGAGGATGTAGGAAAATTACTTTCTATTTTGTGATCCCATAAAATAATCTTCTCATCAATCCATCCCTTGGAGAAATTTTTGCCCTCCTTATCATAACTTTGCTCAAGTAACCAATTTATTTCAAAATCTATAGATTTTTTCTCAGGACCAAAGAAAATTTCAGCCTTATCGCCAACGACTTTGGCAGAAATTATTTTTAAATCCTTGGGTATTTCTTCTAGTGTAATAAGCTTTTGGCCATTTTGTGTGGATCTTGTGTCACTGTCTATTGAATTGTCTCTCAACCAAATAGCGTGAAACCTCCTGATAAGATTTTCTTTGCGATCTATTAAATTTAGGATTTGTCCGTCATTTTGAACTGTCACTTCATACATAAAAGTTTTCCTTATATAAAGTTAATTTGCTTCCTTAATGCCTATTTTGCAATAAAATTATAATATGATAATTAATAAACATGGCTACTCTAGATGCGATTATTATTGGTGCAGGTTTTTCTGGACTTTATCAACTATACACCCTGAGAGATCAATTAAATTTAAACTGTCATTTGTTTGAAGCAGCAGATGAAGTTGGAGGCACATGGCATTGGAACCAATACCCTGGAGCTCGATGTGATACAGAAAGCCAGGCTTATTGTTATTATTTTAATAAGAAAATTTATAACGAATGGAACTGGACTGAGAGATACCCATCACAGCAAGAAGTTAAAGATTATTTAAAATTTGTTGCTAAAAAATTAAACTTATTTAGAAGCATTAGCTTTTCATCAAATGTCAAAGAAATGAAGTATTTTGATAAAACAAACAAATGGAAAATACAATTAGATGGGGGCAATACTTTCGATGCACGATTTGTAATAATGGCTACAGGTTGTCTTTCAAGTGAAAATTTACCAATAATTGCTAATCAAGAAAAGTTTAAGGGCAAAATACTTCATACAGGTAGATGGCCTAAAGAAAATATAAAATTTAATGACTTGGATGTGGGTGTTGTTGGAACAGGTTCAACAGGCATTCAGGTCATTCCAGAGATAGCAAAAACGGTCAAGTCTCTTACAGTTTTTCAGAGAACCCCAAATTATAGTATTCCTGCTCGAAACCAAAAACTAAATTCAAAAAAATTAAATTTACATAAAAACAACTTTGAATATTTGAAAAATGTTTCAATCAATAATAGGCATGGACACCCATGGAAGCATAGTAACACTCCTATACATCAAGTTGGTTCGGTTAAAGACAGTATGGTTTTAAATAAAGCATGGGAGCATGGCGGGTTAAGTTTTAGGGATAGTTTTTCTAATATAAACTATGATGAATGTGCCAATTCAGTTGTTTCAAACTTCATTATCAACAAAATACAAGAAACAGTTAATGACCCTGTAACGGCAAATGATCTGAGTGACTTTGACTATCCTTTTGGAGCAAAAAGGCCAGCCTTAGATACTCATTATTTTGAGACCTTCAATCAAGAAAATGTTAAATTAATAAGCATAAAAAAAACACCCATAGACAGCTTTAATCACAATGGTGTTTTAGTAAATAGCATCCATTATCCATTAGATATCGTTGTATTTGCAACAGGCTTTGACGCAATTACTGGTTCACTATTGAAAATCAATATAATAGGCAAAAAAGGAAAAAACTTAAAGAGTGAGTGGAAAAAAGAACCAATCAATTTATTAGGTCTGCAAATCCCTAATTTCCCAAACTTATTTACAATAACCGGACCTGGAAGTCCATCGGTATTAACAAATATGCCACGAGCGATTGAGCAGCACGTTGACTGGGTGACAATGTGCATTTCAAAATTAATCAATATGAAAAAAAATAAAATTGAAGCAAGTCATAGTGCTGCCTTAGCTTGGCTTGATGAAGTTAAACTTGAATCAGAACGAACTATGTTTCTTAAAACAAGTAACTCTTGGTACCTTGGGACAAATGTAAAAGGAAAGCCCAAGGGCTTTATACCTTATTCAGGAGGGTTAGATAAATATACTAATATTTGCAATGCCATAGCACAAAATGGATATAAAGGATTTATAATTTCATAAGATTACGTAACATAGATTAAATCAAGATTGTGGCGTGACAATCTTTCTATACCATTTTTTTTAACAAGCACGGAATGGCCAAGTGTCATTGCTGTGCCAGTACGATCATCCATTAAAATCATATGTAAAAAGAAAACTTGACCAGATGAAATCTTCAATGGATTGCCTTCATAAAACATTGGGAAATCGACCCATATTGGATTAAATACTGCTCCCATTCCATATCCACATGCCTGAAGTCGAGCATGACTGAGACCGTATTTATCAAATACTTCTGAATGGGCATTAAAAACATCCCCCATCAACGCATTTGGAAAAATTTTATCCTCACAAGCTTCGATGGCTTCTAAACAAGCTGCATGCATTCTTTTATGGAAATCTGTTGGTTTCCCAATAATAATAGTGCGCATCATTGCCGCATGGTATCTTGCGAAAGCACCAGACCATTCCAGTGTCAGTTGATCTTCAGGATCCAAATTACGTCTGCCAGAATAATACCTACATAACAGTGCACCTTTGCCTGATCCTATAATAAATTCATTTCCTGCATAATCTCCTCCACCTCTGAAGACAGCACCTTGCATTTCTGCCAGAATATCTCCTTCAAAAGCACCAGGCGAAGTGGAATTAACAGCTGCATCAAGAGCATCATCTGAAAGAATTGCAGCTTGGCGATGCATTTTTATTTCAGTAGCACTTTTAATTCTTCGTAAAGACCTAATTAAATTTGAACTTTCAACCAGATTGGGAATTGTATTTCTTAATAGTTGTCCATTAAAATCAGTTAGCCCTACACTTTGTCCTTCAAATCCAATTTTACCACTTATTTCCAATTCGTTTAATAGTTTTAAAAGCTCTTCGGCTGGATTGATACCTTCTATTTCATTCCAAATATGTATCTCTGGTTCTGAAAGTGTTGAAGTGTAAAGAGCTTGCCTCAAGTCTGGTGAACGCGTTAATAAATTCAAATCACCTTTTGAATTAAGAATTAAACACTGAAACATAGAAAAACCAAAAGTATCATAGCCACAAATCCAATATTGGCTTTCGGGCGCAAACATTAGCAATGCATTCAGTCCAGATGATTTAATCGATTGAATAGCTTTGTTTTGGCGACTTAAGTATTCTTGTTTTTTAAAACGCAATTTTTAAATCACTTTTTTCAATAATTAAAATTAATTTTTACCACTCATTAACTATTCATCCCTACAATAGACCTTAAATAGTAATGCAATAAATTATATGTAATAAGTAGTGATCAAATACTATTAAAAAAAAAATAAAAATGTCATCTAAAGAAAATGATTATAAAGTTTCAGTTATTATACCTACGCTAAACAGAATAAACACTCTCCAACGAGCAATCGATTCTGTAATCGCTCAGTCCTTTAAATCTATCGAAATTATTGTAGTAGACAACGGATCTTCTGATGGTAGCGTCAATATGCTCAAAAAAAATTACCCAACCGTAAAATTAATTCATGAGCACAAGTCTGGTGTAAGCGCTTCAAGAAATAAAGGTATAATGTATGCTAAGAACACTTGGATAGCTTTTTTAGACTCTGATGATGCATGGGATCAAAAAAAGTTAGAAAAACAAATAAACCTTCTTCACAATTCTCATGATAAATACCGTTTAATTCACACTAATGAAATCTGGATACGTAACGGTAAAAAAATTAATCAAATGAAAAAACATCAAAAATTTGGAGGCTATATTTTCAATGAATGTCTTGCTCTTTGCTGCATATCACCTAGCAGTGTTTTAATTGATCGTAGTATTTTTGATGATATGGGTTTATTTAATGAAAATTTGCCTGTATGCGAAGATTACGACATGTGGCTAAGGATTTGCTCTAAAGAAGCAGTTCTTTTTATAGATGAGAAACTAACATTTAAATATGGCGGGCATAAAGATCAATTATCAAAGTCGTATTGGGGAATGGATAGATTTAGGGTCAATTCAATTGAAAATTTAATTTTAAATTATGATCTAAATACAGATCAAAAAAATAAATCGATGACAACCCTAATCAAAAAACTGAAAATCATAATTAACGGTGCAAAGAAAAGAAATAATTCTTCAGTAATAAGTGAATATACAAAAAAGCTTAAATATTGGGAAGAATTCATTTAAAAGTACTTAAACTACAATTTATTTAAAATGACTAAAAGTTTTTCAATGCGTTGGGTAATTGCTTTAAAAGCTGAAGCAAAAGAAATTATAAAGCAATATGATTTAATTTCATTTGATCATGAAGGACCATTTCCAGTTTATAAAAACAAAAGTCAAGATATTTGGTTGACCATCTCTGGCATTGGACAAATTAATTCATCAGCAGCCACTATGCACCTTTTCCACAAAAGTAATGCTAAACCTTGGAGTGTTTGGATAAATTTAGGAATTGCAGGATATGAAGCAACTTATGGTAATATCTATCAGATAGACAAGATCATAGCTGAAAACAATAGTATGGTCTACTATCCAAGTAGAACTCTTGTAAGCAAGATACCTTATACAACTTTATTAACATTAGACAAACCTCGAACAAATTATACTGATAAGTATATGCTAGATATGGAAGGGTCAGCTTTCTATCAAGTGGCGAACAAGATAACTTCGCACGAGCTGATTTTAGTTTTAAAGATCGTTTCAGATAACTCAGATTATAATGTCAAAAATATAAATTCCACTAAAATAGAAAGACTAGTCAATCAAAATTTTTCAAAAATTAATGACATTTTAATTGGTTACCATAAATTATCTTCAGAGGAGACTAAGCGTCATACTTTATCTGAAAACTATCAAAAAGTTATTTCTAATTTCCATTTCACAGTTTCTCAAAAAAATACATTAAATAATCTTACAAAGAAATGGGATGCAGCTTTTAATGGGTCAAACTTAATGGATGAAATCAAAAGATGTAAAGATGCCAAATCTATTCTTAAAAAGCTAAATACCATTATAAATAATAATATGATTGACTGGGAAAAAAATTGATTGATACCATTTATTTTGAAGAAGAGATTAAAGACCATCCTCGAGCTTTAAATATTTTTTCTAAATTTAAAAAAGTAAGAAAAATTTCAATTCACCGATACGGTGAGTTGTTTAACAGAAGAAATCAAAATTTCAAAATTCAGAAAAAAAACCCATCTTTGATTTTGGCTAAAAAACATGACGGATTTGTTTTGCCCGCTCCAAATGGATTTGGTTTGGGAGGGGTTAAAAATTTTTATTTTTCACATATGTACAATTGCATCTATGACTGCAGGTATTGTTTTCTTCAAGGCATGTACTCATCTGCTAATTTTGTTTTATTTGTTAACTATGAAGATTTTGATATTAAAATTGAAAGTTTAATAAAAGAAAACAACAAAGAAAATATTACCTTTTTTTCTGGATATGATTGCGATTCTCTCGCTTTAGAAAATCTTTCTGGCTTTGCCAACCATATCCTTCCTTTATTTAAAAACAATCCTTCAGCATTGTTAGAATTTAGAACTAAGAGCATA
>Ga0208764_10002347_pt1 | contig 11927 bp, 6 predicted proteins | sample ETNtaG_18_FD_185762 | JGI IMG/M metagenome (GOLD analysis project Ga0208764, IMG submission 185762) | Marine microbial and viral communities from oxygen minimum zone, Eastern Pacific Ocean - ETNP201302SV91 (SPAdes) (version 2) | ecosystem: Environmental > Aquatic > Marine > Oceanic ... | reverse complement strand
AAATGAACCCATAATCGCAGGAATATCTGCGATTTTGTAACCAATCATACACTTGCTAGCATAAGGAATTGTGATGAACATCGGACTTCGGATTGAGACTCGATACGGATGCTTCCCACGCTCATCTCCACCACCTGCCAGATAGAACATTGATTCACCTCGGCTATCCTCGAAATGATGGAAGCCAGTTTGTCCTTCAGCGGCACGAGCTGGGGCTTTACCTAAAATTGCGGGGTCGCCTGATTGATAATGTGTATCGGCACCACCAGGCATCTTGTCAAGACCGTCAAGAACCATCAAAGCACTCTGCCTCATTTCTTCTACACGCACACGATAGCGGTCATAGCAATCACTTCCTTTGATGGAAGGGCGCTCGACTGAAGGTTCCCAATCCAATTCATCGTAAATCGAGTAGGGGTGAGCCCAGCGTACGTCGTAGTTGTGACCTGCTGCACGGACGTTAGGACCGCTGACTCCGTGATTGATCATCTCCTCAGCCTTCGCGTAACCAACACCTTGTGTACGCACGAGGAAAATTGTGCTCTCATCGAGAATGGCTTCGTATTCTTGGATCCGATCTAGGAATAATTTGAGTTTGGCTCGGCAGCGAAGAGCGAAGCCAATTGGCAAATCACGCTTGACCCCTCCAATGCGCGGGAAATTGTAATGCATACGAGAACCGCCAAGTTCCTGTAGTAAATCCATCATCATCTCGCGCTCTCGCAAACACCAGACCATCCCTGTCAAATTGCCTACGTCTGGGCAGTATGCGCCCAACCACATCAAGTGGCTGGCGATACGTTGCAATTCAACCGCGACCATGCGAATGTATTCTGCACGTTCAGGGACCTCGACCTCCAGAAGATCTTCAGCGGCATAGATGTAAGCGTGCGACCAAGTGTTTGCACTCGCGTAGCACAAACGGTCTGCATAGGGCGTAATCTGAGTAAAATCGCGGGCCTCACAAATCTTCTCAACACCGCGATGAATGTACCCAAGGTCTGGTTCAGTATCGACGACAGTTTCACCGTCGATCTTGACTTTCAGAGTCCAAAGACCGTGTGTCATGGGGTGTTGGGGCCCCATTGAAATCCACATTTCTGCCATTACTTGACCCTCCCTGAATCTTCGGGCTTTCTTCCAAAGCCCTGAGCATCGTCGTACATTTCATTGAAATCGTGATATCGTAACTTGTGCTGCTTTTGCAATGGGTGATACCCGGTAGGTGAATCATGTGGGAGGAGGACTCGACGCATTCCGACGTGGCCGTCAAAATCAATCCCAACCAAATCCCAAGTTTCCTTTTCGTTCCAATCAGCACCAACCCAAATGTCGGCCACACTTGGAACACTAGGTTCTCGAGTCTCAGGAATGGTCATTGAAATCTCAAATTCCAATGGGACCTCATTGCCAGAAATACCCTCGATGTCTACTTTTGTCTCATGAACTCGTTTGTTGACAACCGCAGGGTTTGTCACGCCAGTTCGCAATAGGTGGGCTACAACTTGCCACGTAGCATCAGCATTTTCGGGCCAGTGAATTCCAGTAATCATTGAACAGTAATCGACTTTTTTGCTCTTCTTAAGCCATAGGGCTAGTTCACGCCATTGACTTGCAGTAACTTCGATGTAAACGTAGGCGTTCTTGCGACGGCCGCTAGTATGGTAGCGAACTTCAGCATTGACTGCATCTCCAAAATCTGCGACATCTGATACGATCTCTTCCGCAGCGGAAAGGATCTGTTTTGCATTGACTTCGTTGCCCATAATATCCCCTCAGTCATCAGCAACGATGATTGGTGCACCGCGTACTTCAGTCTCCTCACTCGGTACTGCACCGATGCGGATAATTTTCTCACGCAACTTCCCAAAGCCATCAATCAGTGCCTCGGGTCGTGGTGGACAACCTGGAATGTAAACATCGACTGGAATAACAGTGTCAACCCCTTCCAAGATATTGTAAGATTGGAAATAAGGTCCGCCAGAAATCGCACATTCCCCCATGGCGATACACCACTTTGGTTCTGGCATTTGCTCCCACAATCGTACGACTGGGTCGGCGAACTTCTTTGAAATGGGTCCGTTAATCAACAAAACATCACACTGTCGTGGACTGCTTCTGAATACAACACCAAAACTCTCTGCATCAAAACGCGGTGCGCCTGCTGCAGCCATTTCAAGCGCACAACACTTGATTCCCAAATGCAAGGGGAATAATGACTTGCGTTGTGCCCAATTTAAAAATCGGCCTCCGAGAACACCGATGAAATCCTTCATTCGTGATGCTTCAAGGGCTTTGTCATTCAAATCGCCAACCATGTCAAGAAGGCCGCGGCTGCTGAACGTTGTGTAATTCTGTCCTTCGTCCACCATCATCACCTCAAATGTAAATGCGCCCTCTCTTTCGGAACACGTACCAAACACCCAGACCCATGAGGCCAAGGAAAACCATGAGTGTGGCCAAAGAACCGGTCGCTGCATCTACTCCGCCAGCTGCCCCATCTGCAACCGTGTGGTCAGCACTCATGGCCACAATGCCACCGAATGCTAGGAACATGAATGCAATATCGAATACAAGAAAAATAATTGCATACCAATAATATTGGAAATGGAAGTCAATCATCGCATCTCCGACTGGGTCTGCACCACATTCGTAAGTACTCAATCGACGAACATATAGTGATTGATCCGACTCATATCCCTTGAGTAAGAAACTGCGAAGTTTGGTAGGGTCATTTGGATCTGGCATCGGTCGCAAAAATCGTGAAAGAACGAAGCCGCCCAATGGAAATCCAATGCCTACAAGGGTCATCAAAGCAAGGGAGAGATATGCTGACGATACAGAGGGCATTTCGAAGCCTCAAGGGAACCCGTAGGGTTCCTTGATTCGTTCGAATCGAAGAGGCATCATAAGCATATCCGGCAAGACTTCGGCTCAGAGTAGGGACTTACAGTCCAATACTCCGGCGACGGTTGCGCCAAATTGTGAGTAAAATCATGACGCCGAGGACTCCCAAAATTGACCATGTGACTGTGTCCCATGTTTCAGCAGAAAATCCGAATACACTGTCATCCAGAGTTGCCTTAACAGTCATATCGACTGGTTGTGCGGCTACAGGAGCGCTCTCTGGAGTTACGATTAGTGTGAACTCAAATTCATCATCAAGCACCATTTCCACAGGTGGTTTAACTCGCACACGAACTGTTGAAGATTCGCCTGGTTCAAGCAATAAATCAGTTTGTTCGATGTCAATAGTCCAACCACGCAATCCTTCAGTAGATGAAATTTCAATCTGCTCTTCGATATTACCGCTGTTGGTAACTGTTACAAGGAAATCTGAAAAGTCTGGGTGTGTGATATTTTTCATTGGCCCGCCTTCAACCATTACATCAATATCGTGTACGGTTGCAATTGATACTACGATGTCTACGCAAGATGTTACTGCTGCATTACGCATAGATGCTGCACAAACGCGCACAACACCGGCTTCACCATTCATGCTCTGATCAGAACCCATTACACTGAGTGTTAGATTTGCATAATAAATTACAGAATCATCAGGGAGAGTGAAAACACCAGGGGCCAATTCTTCCGCATCAGAACTCAAGGTTGCTGAAATTGTAGAATCCATCCCTTCAATTGTGAACAGCGCCTGCTCAACATAGGGCGATGTGCCGATATCACTGAAGGCAAATGCAACAGTTGTTTGACCCCCAGGTGGAAGAGTAACGCTCATTGAATCGGGAGCACCTTGTGGTTCAGCCAAAATCAATTGCATCATGTAATCATAATTTGAGACTCGAGCAGTGACTGTGGTCGTGTATTCGTTAGAAGGAGACGATACAATATTCACTTTAATCTCAACTTGCAAATAATCTCCTTCGTCCTCACTTTGAATGTGAATTCGCAAGAAAATCTGTTGTGATTGACCTGCATCGAGGGAGATCTGAGTTACTTCATTGCCAGAATTGTCCACAAAGAGAGATTGCCAAGAAGGTGATGCGCAGGAACCTGGTTGATTGGGGTCACAAGCTCGTAAACGGAATGAGTCCTGTACGTTGCCGTTGTTGTGAACAGTTAGTGGGAAATCAATGGACTGATCACTACGACCGGTTTGATCTGTGGAAAGAACGGTGCCATCAACTTCGTGACGCTCAGCAACGGATACTTCGAGTGTATCAGAAATCTCCACTGATGAATCTCCACCACTTGTGACTACGACTGTGATTGTCACAGTGTCATCAGCAAGTGCATCAAGGGGGACAAAAACCTCAACAGTAACGCTCTGTTGATTGCCATTATCGTGCTTACCAGGTAAAGTGAGGCTAGAGTCACTCAGACTCACAGTCCACCCACTAGGTACTGGACTGTGGCCAATTGTGAAGGAATCCACACCATTTCCTTGATTGGTAACAGATAGCCCTGTACTTTGAGAAGTTCCAGGTTCTACATTGTTGAGATAATTGGATGCTAGGGAAGCACTGCCACCATACGATTGGCCCACGGTAACAGATAACGTAGCCGTGCAACGCTGACTATTGCCATCAAGGGCACGAATCTCGATAACTGTACTTTCACCAGCAGGAATACTGTCATCTGGAGTTACATCAAACGAAAAGGATGTTTGACCATTTCCATTATCATAGGGCAAATTTCGCTGACTGACATCGGGCGTAACCCAATTGGCTTTGGAACCTGATTTCCCAAATCCAACGGTCCAATCACTGTTGCCAGCATTTGTGAGCATGAAATTACCAGACTGGGAAGCCCCTGGAGCGATTGTCATCGAAGACGGAGAAAGTGAGGCCTCACATTCATGAAGTTCAGGGATATTCAGTGTGACTGAAAGATTGTCTTGGGCAGCATCTGTACCCGGAGGTGGTGCAGGAGCGGTGACTGTGGCGCGAGTAATGAAACAATGAGAACCTGCTTCGGTCTGTTCACCATCTGGGACTTCAACCGTGACGGTGACTGTCTCTTCATCATCAGAATTCACAGTTACCTGTGCAGGATCTACCGATGCCTCCAAACCATCAGAACGGCAACTGGAAGAATCATCCATCTCAACGGATATGGTTTCTTGGGTTTGTCCAGTGTTTTTGACAACAATTTCCCATTCGACCTCCTCGGATTGACCATTGTAATTTCTGGTTGCCTGACTGGTTGAAAGTTCAACACCTTGAGCTGCATTTCCAGAACCCTCACCCTTTGTCGTTGTCACTACAACATCAGCCTGTGCTGGCGCACCAGGGGTTCCAGGTTCAGCGGGTGAGGCCGTGGCGGTCACAGTAGTTTCACAATCATCAGCGGTCGTCTCACTCGAGTCCTCAGTGACGTTTACAGTCAAAGTTACCTGCTCATTTGAATTCGGTGAAATGACACCGGATACTTGCTCAATTGTGCTGGTATAACCTTGACATCCGCCGGCTTCTTGACTGGTTGCCAATTGTACAGTGATATCTTCATCACCTGTATTTCGAACCGTGATTGTATATTCGGCTGGTGTGCCTGGAGAGGCTTCCTTAGAAGATGAATCAGATGTCAGAGTGACGGCTGCTTCAGCAGTAGCATATGGGCTCGCAATCACGAGCAAAAGCAGTGCAACGACGCAAAGACTGCGGCCGCGCGCGGGTGTGCGCATGAGGTGGCGACAGGATAACCCCCTCAAAAGGGCGCCTGCTTGGTGGTTCAGGAACTCACCTCCTCGACAAAGGTATTCACATTGGCTTGACAATTGCGACAAGTGACCAATGCAGAAGCACTGCAAGCATATTCTGATTCGTGGTACCGAGCGCCACAACCCGGACAAGCACGACGTGTTCCCGCTATGGGTTGGTTACACCCCCAACAAACGACTGAAGGAACCGATTTAGGAGCATTTACCACTCTGCTTGCACTGAATGCTGCGGGTGATGGAGGGGACATTGAGGGAGGTGAATTTCCTTCGCGAAGACGTACGATGAGAACGCCAGCAGCAGCCAAACCTAGAATGATGAATATGAGTAAACCAATGACTGCAATGGTCGTCCCTGTTCCACTGCTTGTGTTGCGAGAGGGATCACTAGAGACGTCAACTGTTGAAGAGTGACTTGAACCGGGTGTGCTTGAATCTTCAAAGCCAAGTACGATTGTTACTTCACCAGACGAATCAGGGACAATTTGAACCCGAATACCCTGCGATTCACCAATGGCCAAGTCAATCACATCTGTGCCATCGATTTCCGCAGAACAGCCCTTGGGCGAGTCAATGATTAATCTCTCTTGAATGACAGTGTTCCCAGTATTGAGAATTTCAAAGTGCAGAAGAGAAGATTGCCCTTCCATTGATTCTTCCATTGAGAGAGTCGTCCAAATGACACTGGGGCTCGCATCAACTGGGATGAATGCACTCGCTGATCTCTCGATACCATCTGCATTGATTGTCAGACCAATCTCGGGTTGCCATCCAGCCATTGCAAAGCTTGGGGCGATGACGATGCAATTGGCTTCGACAGAACCGCCCGCTGAAATCTGTCCTACTGGATCACAAATGCCTTCCCAGGTCGAATCTGGTAAATCCATACTCAAACTGGGCGTCCAAGCCGAACTCCCGTCATTGAAAATGAGCCAGTGGCCAACAAAACCTGGCGCCCCAGTAGGGATTTGCAAAATCGATTCACCCGCTGAATTGGTAAAGCCAGTTAGGGTCAATACGGGTTTGGCTTCTTCGACAACATCCAATTGACCTTCCCATGAAATTCGATAGCCATCTTGGGTTGTGAGGTGCAGGGTCAAAGGACCACCCACTGCCAGCCCATTGCCTTCCAAACCCAGCATGTAAGATGAGGATTCACCGGCAGGTATGGTCACAGAATTTGAACCTGCAATCACCGACCATCCACCCGGCCGATCGTCAACATTGGGGTAGAATGTCAATTCCGTATTGCCTTGATTTGAAATCGTGTATTGAAGATACACGGTTGAATCAGGACGGAGGACGCTGGGATTGGACTCAAATTCGATGAATGCTGAATCAAATTCAATGACTTCCATCTGAATTGTATATGCCCATGATTGAGTGGGATCAACCTGAGATGTTACGCGTAATATTGCTTGTAATGTCTGCCCTGGCGAAGGTGGAACACCCAATTGGGGTGTGACTGTCAAATCGACTGTGCGAGCCCCGTTGACTGGAATTGCACCGGTTGAACCTGATGCTGCACCAATGGATGAACCCAAATTATCGAGACCTATCCACCAACCAATCGGTGACTCGACGAACAAGTTGTAACCTTGTAGTCCATTCCCTTCATTTTGGACATCAATTTCGAATGATGTCGGTATAGCGGGGTGAACCTGTAATGTTGAGAACGGTGCTTGGAAGTCCACTCCCGGCAATATTGGAACATTGAGAGATAATGTCAATGGAAATTCGATATCATTGTCGTCGTCCCGAGCTGTAATCGTCAATTGGTAAAGACCGGGAGCTGGAGATTCATCATGAACAAGTGTAAAACCGACCGTAGACGATTCTGAACCCTCAAGGGCGAAACTAGTCTGTGTGAATGATGTAAACCATTCATTCATCATTAGCCCGTTGTTGACTCTCATGGCAGTTGAGGCACTGATTGAAGCATTGGTCGAAATGAGAGCGGTATTGCGAATTTGCAATTCCCATGCGGTACTTGTTTGACTCGACTGCTCAATTTCAATCACTGTTTGCGATGTAGATACCCGTACACCTGGTGCGCTGACCGCAACAGGAATCTCGAAGAGATTGTTGTCTTCATCAATTTCTTCCTCAATATTATCGGGATCGATGCGAATGGTAATCGCCTGTGTTCCTTCATTCAAGGGAGTCCAATCCCATGTCGCCCAACGAATCATGCCCGGCCCCAAATCAATCTCAATATCTCCAAGATTTTGAGTTCCAGCAATGGCTTCAATTCGCAATCCATCCGCACTGCCACCACCTTGATTCTCGATTTGGATGGAAATCTGACAAACTTCGTTCACCTGAGGAATTGCTGTCGACAATTGGAAGGAGGTGGGGATTGGAAGAGGATCGCTGCGCAAATCATTGACTCCTGCGCCCCTTACTGCGAGGGCGAAAGGTTGGTCGCTGCGCTGACCTCCATGTGACACATCAGTGATGCTAACAGTCCAAACACCAGCAGATGCTTGGTCAATCAAAACGACTTCGACATTGTTTACATCATCGGCATCGCCACCGGTAGTTGAACGACCATTGGCGAAATCATTGCCCTTGTAGATCGTCCCATCCGGTGCAGTGATGACCATATCCAGATTATTTTGCAATTGTGTTGATGACCAAGTGCTCCCTGGGTAATCCGACCATGTCAAGACGGCTTTGAACGGTGTATTGCCTCGACTCAGATTGAATTGATACTCTCGAGTCTGCCCACTACGGATGGTGTTTCGATCATCGACCCAAACACCTGTATCAGTACCTGGAATGAGCGTATTGGCTAGATTGACGCGCCCCCAACCCTCATTCATGTTCGGGATATCACGAGAACCTGTATCTTCTGCACCAAGAATCAACATTCCTTTGATCAGGGCACCCTGTGGAGAGGGGCGTCCTGCAACTTCCATCAGATATTCACGAATCAGAACGGAGGCCCCTGCTGCATTGGGTGCTGCCATTGATGTCCCACTGTATTCAAGATACCACTGGCTGCTCCAAGAGGAACCTGAAGTGTCATCTGCATCTTGGCTCTTACAAGAACGAACCCAAGAGCCCGGTGCTGTAACATCAGGTTTGATACGGCCATCGTCAGTAGGGCCACGACTACTTCCATCTGCCAATGTACTGGGGGCACCACCGCCCCGATTGTGATGGTTTCCGACTGCGACAATATTCTTCGCAGTTGCTGGAGGGGTGATTGTATCCGAATCTGGGCCATCATTTCCTGCAGATACTAGAACAAGCATTCCATCATATGACCAAAATTGATCATATTGACTGGTACGACTATCTGCATCTTCACTGCTAGTAGTGTATTCCCCATAGTAACCATCCATTCCCCATGAATTTGTATGAATGTACGAATTGCCTTCGTACCCCTTGCGAATGAGAGTGTCCATGCTGACTCCACCAAAATTACCTGAACTGTCATCTTCCATCGCTTGGAATCGTAGTGTTGCTTGAGGGGCCACACCTGCATATCCACCACGGCTACCATTTCCTAGAACGGTGCATGCAACGTGTGTCCCATGACCGGAATGTTCGTCTTCGGTAGAAGAGTCCCCCCATATCACAGATTCAACATGCTGGATTCGGCCATCAAAATCACCATGATCTCGATCAATTCCCGAATCAGCAACAGTTACGGTGTGGCCACTACCATTCAATCCAACCACGAAATAATTCGATACGTCATCAGCCCGCATATGCCCGATTGCGACATTGTTGTCAATACTGAAAATGGGTTCAAGGCTCAGCCATGAAAGGGCTGGTTCAGCTGCAACGGTTGCAATATCAGCAAGTGAAATAATACCCAGATGTCTACCGGTGTCAATCGGTCGGTAGTCGCTCAGATAAGCAGATGCTGTGCTGTCTAAATCACCAACCAAACTTGGCAATCGAACATGATCTTGGGGGGTGCCCAAATCAGCCAATCTCCAACCTGACAACTGTACTGCAGTAGCTGGAGATGATGTCAAAGGGAGTTCAGATGCTTCGGATAGAAGGTCACTGACATGATGATCCACCATGAATGCCAGGGGCAATGGATGAACGGTCGCAACCATTGGTAGGTTGGAGGCGGCTGCAATCGCTTGCGGATGACCTTGAATCAAAAATCCCGAAGGAGGAATGTGCGCTCGGACTTCAATGCCTGGCAATTCAGTTAATGCAACACGGCCATCCCACAATCCTACATCGCCTTCGATTAAGACAAGCGCGATATCGGTCCGGATTTCTGTCAATATCTCTGGAACTTCAACATCTGATTCTAACCCATCAATGGTAAACAAACCAATGTGGGTATCTGCTGTAGTTTCCCGAACGTGTTCTTCACCATCCCAACTTGCAGATGGGTGAGCACTTCCAATACTATCTGGATCCGGTGTTATCACAATGCGTTCAATTCCAGATGTACCCTCATCCACAGAATCAGAAATTGAGGGCGGAGGGGTCGAAAATGGGACGGCACTAGACAGCAACAATACCGCGAGTATGCACAAGACGGTACGGTGTCGCATACGGCTCCCCAGTGGTGGGGGTCGCCGAGACCGCTTTCTATCTTCCCTGCTCATGACGACACCTATGGTGTCGTTCAGAACCATTGACGCTCGGCATCGAGGTCGTGTGTTTCAAAGGTATAATCGCCAACTTCAATGATCCATGATTGCTTGGCCACTGCACCATCATAATTGTCGTAATCAAGTGTAATTTCGATGGTGTATGTTTCCCAAATCGATTCACCAGTAATTATCAATTCAAGATCATCTCCCGCAATTGACGTATGAGCCAATAATGAAAACGGACCAAAATGTGTTGAATTCAGGACATCTCCATCTTGATTCGAAAAGGATGCATCGACCACCGCATTAACAATGGGACGACTGCCGAAATTGTGGACTTGCAATAGTACGACATGACCAGGTCCTCCTTGTTTGTAAACAACCTCTACCTCTACCGCGTCTCGCGGTACTACCCAAAAGCCGAGCGCGAAAATACTGAGCATCAAGCCAGCCATGAATACGGACGCAAGCACAACCCGGGTTGGCGTAACTAAATTGGCGACGTCTTGAGCACGGGTGTAAGCCTGCTCAGCAATCTCCCGTTGCTCATCTGTTGGCTCAAAATCGTCTTTGATGATTTTTTTCTTCATCTTTCGAATGCGATCTGTGAGACTGGTTCCCCCTTCCTCAGCAGATTCAAGACCAGGATTCTCGGGGTCACCGACCAAAGTGTACATCCCCTCAATTTCTTCATCTTTCTTTGCCATGATATCACCCCGTAATTGTGGCCACTCCCGTGACGATTGCTGTGGTCAATGGTTCGGGTAATAAGTAGTGAGTTGTCTCACCTTTGAAGCCCATCAAATTGAGAATCGAAAGATCTGAGGCAAGGCCGTTGACTCCGACTGTCGTCCCTGTCGGGATTCCACCTGTAATCTGAGCATCAATCAAAACAGCTCGGCCATCAAATGAGGTTCCACCGACTTCGACAGTGGCTCTAGCATTGGCAATAATTCGTCCACCTCTAACGTCTTCAATCTTGAATATTGGATATGGCCCAATATTGTTGAATTGGATGGTTGCACTCTTGAGATTCTCTCCTGCGGCTTCAAGTTGCTCAAGCCACACTCCCGGTTGAGCAGGGACGTCGTTCTGACGCAAGTAGAGGCGCTCAATTCCCGCACCACTACTGGTCACCCTCAAACCAAATTCTGAAGTGGGTTCAATACTCATGTGGCTGGCCAAATTCTCGGCCAATAACAGACTGTCACCACGAACTTCAACCGCCCTCCCAGCGGTGGATATGAATAGATCCATTCCAGGTCCCGAAGACGAGAAAACAAGGGTCGACATGCCTTGGAATGAGACTGGTTTTGTGATATCAAAAACATCAGAAGGCGCGGTGGAGAGATTCATTTGACGAGGCAATTCATGCAAGAATACCGTCGAAGGCCACCATTTACCCATTGTAAATCGGTTCATCTGTAGCATCAATGAGTCGATCGATAGCCCCGATGCTGATTCTCCTGCTTCCATGCCAACGGAAACCATGGATCCTAACGAGGCGGTCATGTCGAGTTGTTCAGGAATTCCTTGCAAGAGTAATTCGTAGCGTGTTGATTCCGTGCGATCGAGTAATGTCGCATGAATCGCATCTAATGATGTACTCATCTCATAATTACTGAAAATGGACAACTGTGGGACCACAGGTCTGTAATCAGTTGTGATTTGGGATTCAA
>Ga0208764_10002346_pt1 | contig 11930 bp, 13 predicted proteins | sample ETNtaG_18_FD_185762 | JGI IMG/M metagenome (GOLD analysis project Ga0208764, IMG submission 185762) | Marine microbial and viral communities from oxygen minimum zone, Eastern Pacific Ocean - ETNP201302SV91 (SPAdes) (version 2) | ecosystem: Environmental > Aquatic > Marine > Oceanic ... | reverse complement strand
TTTCAACGGCTCTATTTTCATTACTACCAGGTACAGACATAAGCTGAAGATAGTCAACAACGATTAATTCTAGTCCTTTTTCCCTTTGAATCCTTCTCGCTCTTGCGCGAAGCTCGATTGGTGTTAATGAAGGAGTGTCATCAATATAAATAGGTGCATTCTTAATTTGTTGAATAGCACCATCGATTCTATTCCAATCTTTTTCTTCTAATTTTCCTGTTTTTATAGAATGAGCATTCACTCTACCCAATGATGAAATCATTCTTTGTGCTAATGAACTGGCTGACATTTCCATACTAAATATGGCAACCGGATTATTATCCGCAAGTGCAGTATGTTCCGCAATATTCAGTGCAAAAGCTGTTTTGCCCATAGATGGCCTACCTGCAATGATAATTAATTCGCCCTTTTGGAGACCAGCAGTTATATTATCAAGCTCTCTAAATCCTGATGAAACACCTGTAATTTCACCACCACCTTGAGATCTTTTATCTAACTCATCATAAGTTTGTTTAACTAAATCACTCATCTCAGAAAAAGCAACATTTCTACTGCCCCTTTCGGCAATTTCAAAGATATTTGACTCAGCTAAATCTACTAATTCTGAAGGTGAACGACCTTCGGGTTTGTAAGCACTCTGTGCAATATCTGTACTAATTTGAATTAATTCTCTGAGTAGTGCTTTTTCTCTTATAATTTTTGCATACTCAATAATGTTTGAACTACCTGCAGTATTTTCAACAACATCACTAAGATAATTTATTGAAGGCTCTTCAAAATCACTGCCAGAATCTAAGTAATCTGACACTGTTAATAAATCAGCGACTTTTGATTGCTCTTTTAAGAGTTGTATTGCTGTGAAAACTTGTTTGTTTTCTGGGTGGTAAAAATCTCTATCTGAGAGAATATCAGCAATCTTATCATATGCTTGATTATCTGGATCCAGTAATAAACCGCCAATCAGTGCTGCTTCAGCATCAGAGGAATGGGGTGGTAATGATAATTGACCTAATGATTCTGTATTTTGTTTGTATTCAGCTGCCTTTGCCATTTATTCTGATTCTTCGTCGATTTCATTTTCATTAATAGGACTATCGATATTATCGTCTTCCTCTACAGAATCCAAAGTATTTTTTATAGCTACTTCTCCTCCAACAATTTCTACATTAATTTTTACTTGTATTTCAGGATGAAAGATAAGATTAACTTCGTGATCTCCAATGGTTTTTATTGCTCCATCAGGTAAATTAATTAAACTTCTCTCTAGCTCAAAGCCCTTATCTTTTGCTGCATTAGCTATATCTACAGTACCTATTGATCCGTACAATGTACCCTCTTCAGTAACATTGGCCTCTATACTTAAAGAAAGATTTTCAAATTTAGAAGATTGCTCTCTCAAAATAACTAATTCTTCTTCTTGCTTGCGCTGTAGTTGTTCTTTTTGAGTTTCAAGAATCTTGAGATTATCCTTCGTAGCGAAAGCGGCTTTACCTTGAGGAACTAGGTAATTTCTCCCATAACCGGGTTTGACGCTTACTACATCTCCAATCTTACCGAGATTCTGTATGTCTTCTTTTAATATGACTTCCATATTCGTCGCCTTAATTATGAATGTTGGTCCGTGAAGGGTAACAGAGCTAAATGCCTTGCCCTCTTAATTGCCACAGCCAACTGCTTTTGATAATTACTCTTCGTTCCAGTAACTCTTCTAGGAATAATTTTACCGGTCTCAGTTATATATTTTTTGAGTAAATCAATGTCTTTGTAATCAATTTGTTCAATTCCTTTAGCTGTAAAGAAACAATATCTATTTTTATTGCGATTGTGGTTCTTTTTTCTTTTGAAGCCTTTTTTATTCTTTGATCTTTTCATCTTCTTCTTCCGTTTTTTCTTCGGTTTCTTCTGAAGTATCTTCAGGTTGGTTTTCTAATTTTTCTTCTTTTACTGGTTCCATCTTAGTTTCAACAGATTCTTTTTGAACATTATTCGAACTTTCTGTCTTACCTTTTGAAGATTCTTTCTTTTTAATATCAGATTCTTTGTTGTTTGCCAGAAAAAGCTTAGACGCTTCTGTTTCAGCTTTAGAAGTTTTAACTAGAAGATGTCTTATTATTGAATCATTAAATTTGAATAAGTTTTCTAATTCATTAATGACATTATCGTCACACTCTATATTTAATAAAACATAATGTGCTTTGTGCATATCTTGGATTGTGTAAGCAAGCTGAAGTCTTCCAATGTCCTCAACCCTATGGATATTTCCATTAGCTTTCTTGATGATTTCCTGATATCGATTTAACATTTCAGGAACCTGATCACTTTGATCTGGATTTACCAGTAATACTAACTCGTAATGTCTCATACTCTTACCTTTTGGTTAAAGCCACCTTCATAGATTCTATAAGTGCAGCAAGGTTAATAATTTAGATGGCGATCCTACTAGAATTATTAATAATTTTCAAACTAAATACTTTGTCTTTGTCTGACTACCTCATAAAGAATGACACCACAAGAAACAGAAACATTCAGACTATCAACCTCTCCATTTATAGGTATAGAAACAACATGATCACATTTTTTTTCTGTTAGGCGTCTCATACCCTTGGCTTCAGAACCCATTATAATTGCTGTGCTTTGAGTATAATCAATAGTTTTAAAATCGGTTGTGCTATCCCCTGTTGTGCCACATATCCAAAACCCTATATCTTTCAACCTATCAATAAACTGTGAAAGATTAGAAACTATAGCAGTATTAGTCAATTCAGATGCGCCTGATGATACCTTGCTAATTATCGGGCTTTCCAATGAGACTCTATTTTTAGATAAAACAACCATATCAACCTTTACAGCATTTGCTGTTCTAAAACAGGCTCCAATATTTCTTGGGTCATCAAGATCATCTAAAATAAGGACAACTGGATCATTAATCTCACTTAAGTAAGCAATTGCAGTTTTTGAATCAAAAAGATTCCTCTGATATATTTCAGCGACAATACCTTGGTTTTTTTTTGTAGTACTTATCTCTTCAAGTACGTCCTTTGAAATATACGATAGCAGTAAATCTTTTTGACTTGCTTCTTTGATAATATTTTTTATCCTTGGATTATTAGTTTTTTCCAAACAATATATTTGTGAAATCCTTTCTGGATGATGCGTTAGCGTCTCAAGAACAGGGTTAATGCCATAAATAAAGACTCTCTTAGTCATCAAACAAATTATCTATAATTATGATGTCTTTTCTGTCAGGTCCAGTGGAAACTAAAGATATTTCTACTGCTAATAGTTTCTCAATTGAGGAGATAAAGTTCTTTGCTTGATCTGGTAAATCTTCAATGTCTCTCATACCTGATGTCTGTTCTTTCCACCCCTTAAAGGTTTTATATATAGGTTTACATTTTTCTAGATCTTGATCATTGAGATTAGGCATAATTGGAAAGACTTTGCCTGAAAGTTCATATTCAACAGCCACATTAATTTCCTCTAGCCCATCTAAGACGTCTAGTTTTGTTAAGCACAAGTGTGAAATTGAGTTATTAACTATTGCTCTCCTTAATGCCACCAAATCAAGCCAACCGCATCTTCTAGGCCTTCCCGTGGTTGCTCCAAACTCTACTCCAACATCTGCAAGATGCTTTCCATTGGCGTCATCTAATTCAGTTGGGAACGGTCCTGAGCCTACTCTAGTGGTGTATGCTTTGGTAATGCCAAGGATCTTGTTAAGCACACCTGGGCCGACTCCACTGCCAATAGAAGCTGCGCCAGCAACTGTGTTTGAAGATGTAACGAAAGGATACGTTCCATGATCGATATCAAGCATACTGCCTTGTGCACCTTCAAAAAGTATCTTCTTATCTTTGCTTAATAAATCATTTATCTCGAGTGAAGTATCTACAACAAAAGGGCTGATCTTTGGTGCAAATGACAGCCATAATTCTTCCACTTCCTTAATGTCTGATGTCTCACTGCTATAAAGGTTTTGTAATAAAAAATTATGGTATTCCATCAAAATTTGGAGCTTTTCTCTAAACTTATTAGGATCTAAAAGATCGATAAGGTGAATAGCTCTTCTTCCCACCTTATCTTCATAAGCTGGGCCAATACCTCTTCCTGTGGTGCCAATCGCTTTATTACCTAGTGCTCTTTCTCTAGCCTCATCTAAAAGAATATGGGAGGGAAGTATTAATGGACATTGTGAGCTAATGAGAAAGTTATTTTCTAAATAAACCCCTTTTTCTCCTAACGACTCTATTTCTTCAAAAAGGGTCGGGATATGGAGAACGACGCCGTTGCCTATAATGCATTTAACATCGTTAAATATTCCTGATGGAATCAAATGAAGAACTGTCTTTTCACCATTAATAACTAGAGTGTGGCCAGCATTATGACCTCCCTGAAAACGGACAACAGCTTGTGCTTGCTTGGTGAGGAGATCAATAACCTTACCTTTACCTTCATCGCCCCATTGAGCGCCAATAACTACTAATGTATTACTCAATCTAATTATCTCTTATATAAAATTAAGAATAATGACACCGAGAATGATTAATGCAAGCCCAATCAATCTAACTGTATTATCATTAACCTCGAGCATTTGAAGTAAAAGACTTTTATAAAAATTCGGAGCAATAAAAGGTAGTAAGCCTTCAAGTATCAGGAAACAAGCAATGGCAATAAATAATACCTCGTAACCCATTCTAGTGGTATTACCTAATCTTCTGGTGACTGATTATTTAAATACTTAAAGAAATCTCCTTCCCCGTCCAAAACCAATATGTCGTTTGAGGTACCTATAGAATTCTTATAGGCCTGTATGCTTCTATAAAATGAGTAAAACTCTTGATCTTTGTTATACGCTGAAGCGTAAATACTAGCCGATGAGGCATCACCATCACCTCTTATTTTCTGTGACTCTCTATAGGCGTTAGCGAGGATAACAGTTCTTTCACGATCTGCCCCTGCTCTGATCTTTGTAGCTGACTCACTACCCTCTGCTCTCAACTCAGAGGCAATCCTAGCCCTCTCTTGTCTCATCCTGTTGTATACAGACTCACTAACCTCATCTGATAATTCAATCTTTTTAACACGAACATCTATCAGATTTATACCTAATGTCTCTGCATTCATTGCTGCGTCAGCCAACATTTCTGACATGATTTCTCTTCGTTCTTTGGAAACCACTTCTATAACGGTCCTTTTAGCAAATTCGGATCGAATCCCATCTTTTACAGTTTCAAGAAGTCTTTGTGATGCTACTAGTTCATCTCCTCCTGTTGAACGATAATATTCTTGAGGATTAGCTATCTTCCATTTAATGAAAAAATCAACGTATAGGTTTTTCTTTTCTTGGGTTAAGAATAATTCCTGAGGATTGTTTATAGTTAGTATTTGTTTAGAAAATGTCAGAACATTATTAACAAATGGTGTTTTAAAGTGTAACCCTGGTTCATATTCACTTTTGATAATTTCACCAAATCTAAATTTCAGAGCATGCTCTCTCTGATCGACTGTGAACAAAGCGTTGGATATAACTACAAAAATAAAAATAAGCCCAAATATAAAAATATTTCTCATTATCTTACCCTCCTCATCCTAGGATCTTGATTTTGACTCTGCTGAGTAGAATTATTGCTTGAACTGTTAGGCATAGTAGAACTTGGTGCCTGTTGGTCTCTCTTATTCTGCTCTAGCAATTTATCAATCGGCAAATATATTAGATTGCCACTACCATCTGAATCCATTAAAACTTTATTTGAATTTGAGTAAACACTCTCTATGGCCTCAATATAGAGTCGGTCACGAGTTACTTTAGGGGCAAGTTGATATTCAAATAATAATTTATTAAAGCGGTCTGCATCACCTTCTGAATCGGCTATTACTTTGGCCTTATAGGCTTCTGCCTCTTGGACCATTCTCGCAGCCTCACCTCTAGCTTTAGGCACTATATCATTGGCATAAGCTTCAGCTTCAAATCCATATCTTTCCTTATCCTCCCTAGCTTTGATCGCATCCTGCACAGCATCTTCAACTTGTAATGGAAAATTAGCATCTTGAAGATTTACTTTGGTTATCGAAATACCGGTCCCATATTCATCTAAGGTTTTCTGAATTAGATTTTGAGTTTCAATTGAAATCTCACTTCTACCCTCAGTTAAAATAAAATCTAACTTAGTCTTACCAGCGACTTCCCTGATTGCACCTTCACTCACTTCACTCAGGGTTTCCTCTGCATCACGAACATTGAACAAGTAATCAGTGGGATTGGTTTTTCTATACTGAACAACCAGATCAACTACAATGATATTCTCGTCAGAAGTCAGCATAGTTGTTTGTTGTTTAAATCGATTAACAACATTGACATTAACAATCTCAACTGACTCTATAGGCCATGGTATATGCCATTTTAGACCTGGTGTAGTCGTTTGTGAGTATGCACCAAATCTAAGTACAACTCCTCTCTCTGAGTCATCTACCTGGTATAAACCAGTGAGCACCCAAAGAAATAGTGCCATTAGCACTAATAAATATGATGGCGGTCCTTTTCGACTAGAGCTACCTCCTGATTTACCACCAAAAAGTTGGTTAAAGCGTTTCTGCCACTCATCAACTATTTGATCCAAATCAGGTGGTCGGTTCTGGTTAGAATCCCACGGTGATTTACCATTCCCTTGATCATTAAATGCCATATCTTCTTAAACTCCTAACTAAAGTTATATTCATTCTCAGAGTCGATTAGTTTACTCTCTATAGTTTTAATTTTTTTAATTTTTTTCAATCTTGATAAATTTTCATTATTAATTTGAATTTTTAATTCTAATGTATTTTCATCAATAAGACACTCCTCTAATACATTCGAGATATTATAAATGTCAGATCTTATTTTAGACTCATTGACCCCAATCCTTATGATGGTATCTATTGGTTGAGGATTGATTTTACTAGAAATTGACTCAAGTAATGAATTGATACCTGTTCCATTTTTAGCTGAAATCTGAATGTGGTCAAATGTGTTGACCGTTGCTAAATCTGTCTTTAACAGATCGGTCTTATTATAGACATATATTATAGGTATTTGATCAGCACCTATTTCTTTAAGGATCTTCTTCACAGAATGCTTATGTTGAAGCATTGAGCGATCACTTGAGTCGAGAATATGTAAGATAAGATCGGAGCTACTAACTTCTTCTAATGTTGAGAGAAAGGCTTCAATGAGCTCTTTTGGTAATTCCCTTATAAATCCAACAGTATCGCTAATGACGACTCTTCTTTTCTTGGAAATAGTGATAGGTCTAAATATAGGATCTAATGTGGAAAACATTTTATCTGCAACTAAAGTATTGGAATTACTCAATGTATTAAATAGAGTTGATTTTCCTGCATTAGTGTAACCAACCAACGCTATATTTTTCATCAGCTTATTTCTTGATTTTCTATTGGTGAGCCTTTGTGTCCTTAGTTTTTTCAGCCTTAACTCAATTGATTTAATTCTCTTGTTCAAAAGACGTCTATCAGTTTCTAATTGTTTTTCTCCAGGTCCTCTAAGGCCGATACCTCCTTTTTGTCTTTCCAGATGTGTCCAGCCTCTAACCAGCCTGGTGGATAGATGTTTGAGTTGTGCAAGCTCCACTTGCAACTTACCGCTGTTAGTTTTTGCTCGCTTTGCGAAAATATTAAGTATCAATCTTGATCGGTCTATAACGGGTATCTGCAGGATTTTTTCCAAATTTCGTTCTTGAGAAGCTGACAACCCCCTGCTGAATATGATTAGATCAGCCTCAATATTTTGCAGATCATCCTTTATCGACTCTATCTTGCCTTTACCAATTAAAGTATTTCTGTTAAAAACTTTTGAATTGACATAAGTAATTCCACCAATTAATGCTCCGGTTGAAAGGGTTAATGAAATAAATTCTTCATTATCATTTTCTATAGACCCTTTAGGTGAATTGACTACAACTAAGTAGGTTTTTATTTTTGATAAAGAATTGTTCAAATGGCTCCCTAAAGATTAATTTTTTCTGAGATAAGATTATATAACTTCTTATCTAGTTCATTATCAAAAGTATTTAATTTATGACAATCATCTAATGATCTAAGCCATGTTAATTGTCTCTTTGCCAACCTTCTAGTGGCTAAGGTTGATTTTTCCTTAGCCTCTATTAAGGTTTGTTTGCCTTCTAGATATGCACATATCTCTTTGTATCCTATTGATTTCATGGAATTATGAGAAGAAGTCAATTCCGACTGATTTAAGAGCTTTTTAACCTCATCAATCAAACCTAGCTCCAGCATTTGATTAAACCTAGACTCTATCCTCTCATATAGACTTTGACGATCATCAGGAAATAAATTGATATTAAAAAATTTATAGTCTGAATTTTTACGGTTGTCTTGAAAAAAAGAACTCAAAGGCTTACCGGATAATTCATAGACTTCCAAAGCTCTCTGAATCCTTTGTTTATCATTAGCTTCAATCTTCTCGCCAGAAACAGGATCAATTTTTGAGAGTCTTTTATGTAACTCAGGCCAGCCGATTTCATCAGCCTCATCTTCGAGTTTTTTCCTTATTGATTGATCAGAGGACGGGAGATCACTTAGTCCTTTAGTAAGAGCATTAAAATACATCATTGTTCCACCGACTAGCATGGGGATTCTCTCTTTACTATGAATAAGTTTGATTGCTTCATTAGCGTCTTCATAGAAATCACCCAACGAATAATTAACACTTGGGTCACATATATCTATTAGATGATGAGGGCAATTATTAAGGGTTTTCTGATCTGGTTTAGCGGAGCCAATGTTAAGTCCTCTATAAACCATTACTGAATCGACACTAATAATTTCAAGAGGTAATCTGTCACTAAGGGCAATTGCTAAATCGGTTTTACCAGAGGCCGTTGGGCCTCTTAATGTAACTACTGATTGTATCATCTTATCAATATTTACTTGAAATGAGGAATCACCCTTTCACCGATTAAAACTAATGCCTCCATCGGGTCATCATGAAGTCTCAAGGATAATTGTGTCTGACCGGCTGCTTCAAATGACTTATAACGATCAATCTCCCTCTCAATATCATCTTCACCTCCTGTAGAGGTAAAGACAACGCACAACTCATCAGCCAGTTTTTCAGGTATATCTTTAATAATGCCAGAGCGATCAAAATAAGCGTCAACAAATGAATCAAAATTATCTCTAATTAATTTGCAATCTTCATCACTAAAATAATGTTTAAGAAGTTCAAGCTCTAATTTTCTTGCTCTCCATGCTAGCTCTCGTCTCGATTCTCGAAATGCTTCTTCTTTGTCTTTTTTAATGTGCCAAGCCCAAAAACTATTTATTTCTACTTTTTTGTTATCGTCAGTTCTTTTATCAATGCCTATATTAATATTCTCAATAGCTGGAGAGATAATTTCAGGTGGTGTCGCTCCAATATATACACCATCAGCTATTCTTCCTTCCATTCGCATCATCATATGCTTATAAGCAGTACCATAGACATTTGGTCTTCTTGAATTAGCCCATGAGTAATTACAAGGTAGATTCACCGAAAATATTTCACCATCATATTGATCTCCTAGATTATTTTTTGATGCCATAATAATTATCTCCAGCGCCTCTCTTACAGCTAGTACTATCTTCTTCGGTGTATTAAGTCCCATAGCAGTAATATTGCCCTCACCTGCTCCAACAGCTACCTGAGCTCTACCTTGACTCATTTCATTAAGACTAATCAATGAATTTGCTATTTTTAATGGGTGCATTTCAAAAGGGCTCACAGCTAAAGGCCCAAATTTAATCTTTTTTGTTGATTGAGCTAGCGGTACTAAGCTCAAAAAAGGATCCCAGTGAGCAAAATAATTAGATGTCCAAATAGCATTGATTCCGTATTCCTCGGCTTTGATCCCGAGTTCATTGATTTGTTTTGGATCCAAATCAGGTTCAAGGATAATATCAATATCCATTTATTTTGATAACTCTCTTTTCATATTTGATGAATAGGATTTTATGCCTCTAACGATTGCTTTAGCAATCTTATCTTGGTTTTTAATGTTAATCAGGAAAGCTTCGTCCTTTTTATTAGAAAGGTAACTCGTCTCTATTAATACTGAAGCAACTTGAGTAGATTTAAGAACTGCAAAAGGTGCTTCCCTTGAAGTCAATTTTCTGACTCGAACATCCTTCTTCATTTCCTGAAGGATAAAATTACCTAAATCGATACTTTGATCATAGGCGTCAACCTGAGAAGACCTTAATCTTGAGAATGACCTGTTAGAGACACCTTTATTCAATTTCACCTTCACTCTAGATTTAGGGTGATACATAACTTTGTAATTACTTCCCTTAGGTATTTTTTTAGAATCTGGAAGTGCGTACATAGTTGCACCTCTTACATTTGGATCGCTAAAAGCATCAGCATGTATAGAAATTAATACATGTGCATTGCCTTCTTTAGCTCTTGTTATTCTTTCATTAAGAGATTCCCTTTGAGAACAGTTCTTTGCTTTACCTGGGCATGGAAATGAATCGTCTGATCTAGTTAAAAATGCAGTCATTCCCTTCTCCGAATCTATCAGTTTTTTCAGACGTATAGCAATTTTTAACACCAAATCTTTTTCTATTACTTTGCTTCCTCTAGCCCCTGGGTCTTTGCCTCCATGTCCTGGGTCAATAGCGACAATCAAGTTTGTTTTGTTCACAGAAGCAGCGGTCAGCCTTCTGCTCCCATCATAGCTCCTCTTTAAGTCAATAATTATTCTAAAATTTGGGTTTGAACCAATAGCTATCTTTTCAACCTTATAAAAGACTACGTCGTCTGTCTCAATAACTAATCTGGAACGATTTTTATTATTTTTGGCTATGCGGACTTTTTTTATTAAACCCTTCTCTCTGTTGGTTTTCAGTTGAGAGCTTATCTCTGTCTGATATAAATCTATAACTACTCTGTTTGGTCTATTTAAAGTAAAAACTTTGTATTTAACTGATTGAGAAACATCAATCACCAGTCTTGTCTCAAGAGATTCTGTGCTGATTCTAATATTCTTTAACAATGCTTTTGCATCTACCGAATTAGATATCAGTAAGGTAAATATAATTAAGAATAGTGTTCTGTGTTTATTGATAGTCCTTATCCTTAATAGGTTTCTGATGAATCTACTCTACCCAAAATCAATCTTATTACCTAATTTATTAGTTTGACTTAATAAGTCTATACTGCGTTCATCAATCTCATTTGTCATATCAAATGAGATTTCTATATCTGGAGGCAAAATAAGATCATGACTCCTTTCTGGCCATTCAATTATCATAACTGTTGGCTTTGTATTGTTTGGTTCCTCATGTAATTCAAGCTCAATAATCTCTTCTGGTCGCTCAATTCGATAGAGATCTATGTGTAATATATAAAATTCTAATGTCTCTATTCTCTCGATTATGCTAAAAGTTGGGCTTGTAATTAAGTCTTGATAACCCATGCCTTTAATCAATCCTTTAGAAAAAGTTGTTTTTCCAGAGCCTAGTTCACCTTTCAGATAAATAATCAAATTTTCATTTAAATTATTTACTAAACTTGAACCAAAACTATTGGCAACTTTAAGCATTTGTTTTTCAGAACTAATAATCATGGGTTAATAATATGTTTTAACTCTTTAAACAAGTCGGTTGCAATAATCCCTCTTTCTCCAGTGTTAGCTGCTTGATCTCCTGCTAGCGCATGTATATAGGCTCCAAGTGCTGTAAGAATTTTTGGGTTTACGTGTTTAAATTGACTGCATAAAGCTGCAATAATCCCCGTAAGCAAGTCACCCATACCCGCTGTGGACATTCCAGGATTACCTGCAGTAATAACAAATGGAATTTCTTCTCCAGAACCTACAAGTGTATTATTTCCCTTAAGTAAGGTTACACCACCATATTTATCAATTAACTTTTTA
>Ga0208764_10002344_pt1 | contig 11933 bp, 4 predicted proteins | sample ETNtaG_18_FD_185762 | JGI IMG/M metagenome (GOLD analysis project Ga0208764, IMG submission 185762) | Marine microbial and viral communities from oxygen minimum zone, Eastern Pacific Ocean - ETNP201302SV91 (SPAdes) (version 2) | ecosystem: Environmental > Aquatic > Marine > Oceanic ... | reverse complement strand
TAAGAGATGCAACTAAGGCAGAAATTTCTGTTAGTGATTTAGATTTTCTAATTCTTGACCTCAATTCTCTATTTTCACTATCTCTAACTTCCGGAATCTCAAAGGCTTCTAATTTAGCACGAAATAAAGTTTCCAAATCATCCGCTGCTTTTCTTCTTTCAACTTTTTGTTTTTCTTCAACTTGAGCCACTTGTTTGACTCGCGGGCCTCTGCCCTTATTTTGAATCTCCCGCTGAAGTCTATTAGTTTCGGAAAATTGGTCAACTTGTTCTGGAGTAAATTTATGAAAAAAATCTTTCCATTCTCGAGAATCTTCTAAAGCTTGTCCGGAATATCTAGATTTATCTTGTCGTTCATAAAGGATGGAAAGTTCTTTTTTTTCTGGTGTTCTCCACAATGCTTCAATCATTGTATCATGAGTCCACTCTTCAGTTTCAGCCATTTTAACCTTTCATAATATTAATATTAGTATTTATCCGATTCTTTTCCAAAGAGAATATGTATCTGTTTCTAAGGTGGTAATAACTGTTGAGCCAGTATATTGACCTGAATAGAATCCAGAATATTGACCCGAATAAATTCCTACATAGTTGGAAGAATAAATTCCTGTAAAACCAGATGAATAAGTCCCGGAATATGTTGGACCTTCTGAAGAAGCTTGAGGGTTAGGCGATTCACCACCGGAACCATAAGTTAATGTATAACCGCCTGTAAAACCTTGTGAATAGATGCCTTCATATGCCGAGGAATAGATACCTTCATAGGCAGCCGAATAAATGCCTTCATATCCTACAGAATAAATTGTATCTTGGAGGGTAGTGACTCTATCATAACTATTACCACAAAATTGCCATGTACCTATTGTAGGAGCTGTATTACCTGATACTAAACTATATGTACCAACATATGCAGGGTCCTTATCTGATTTCAATAATCTTTTGAGGAAATGTAAATGTAATCCTGCATCGTTAGCATTACCCGCCAAAGTACCAGATGCACCTGCAGTATATGGTAATTCTTTTAAATTTGGATTGTCTATATATAAAGGAACAAAAGTTGCTTCATCAGTTGCTGCTCCTGGATAGCCGTCAGTTACAATGTAATCACTTGCAGAGCCAGACCAAAGCGTAACACAATTTGCGGCTCTTTCCGCAGTATTAGCATTTGTTAATGATCGAGATCCACTCCAACCTTTCTGAATACCTGATTCTTTTCTATAAAGATTATAAGTAGTATTTGCTACCGTAGAAGAAGGTATCACTGTATCTACATAAAATACCTGCGAAGTCCAAGATGAAGTATCACTATCACCTGCTGCTGTTCCGATAAAATATGAACCAACCGTATTAGCTGCGCTCGTGTAATAGTAAATACATCTTTCAACTACTGAATGTTCGGTATCTAAGAGAACTTTATCTCCGATATTATCTACATATTCTGTCATGTCGCCGCCGGAAGCAAAATAATGACCTGGACTAGAAACTGCTCCCTGAAAACCACTACCCCAAGCAACATTTGCTCCACCGGGGCTAGTAGCTAGTGTAAAGTTATTAGTTACACCTGTTAATATGGATGCTCCGGAACCGCCAGTCCATCCTAAATTTACATAATACGTAGTCCCGGCAGTTATACCCGTTGGTAATAAAGCATTGCCACCTAGATCAGATCCAGTAGAAGCAATAAATTGAACTGGATCATTGACTGATAAACCATGATTCGCCATTGAAAAATGTAATTCCCCATTTAATGATCCCTGATTAGTAATATTTCCAGTTTTAGTAGGGGCCACATGTGTATTATCGATAACAATATATCCAGTTCCATCTTCTAATGTAATATTTTCATGACTATCTTCCAACTCTGCAGCAGTCATAGTTTGAACGGTTGGATTAATACTATCTTTTAATCTGATGGGAACTTTTACACTATCTGTATCATCAACATGGCCTTCATTAAAACTGGATCCGTTATATGGCTCTGTTCCTGAGTTCCATTCTAATAAGGTATTGTTAATTTGAACATTATTTGCAACAGGGTGATCGCCTACTACGTCTGGATCTCTAATTCTCTGACCTACATAACCTGCTAAATCAAAACCGGCTGTGTTACTGCTAGCACCTGAGACTGACTGAACCGTTGCTAACCACGCTGAATTAGTATTATCTGGTTTATAAGCTGATTGTAAAGTATCTCCTACTTGATAACCTGACCCGCGATTATTATTTCCATGATTAGCAGGATCAAAATCGGCAGATGGGTCACCGCCAGTAATGCTAGCTACTGCACTTGATCCGGAACCAGTAAGTGTTTCCCAGGAGATATTGTTAAAGTTGCCAGTAGTGGGACCAAGAGTATCGCCAGGATTATAGGAAACTACTGCGGTCAGTATTGGTCCAGTGTCAGTAGCTACTGGCCGAAGACTACCTCTCCAAAAATCATTTCCTGCGGTTGAACACGTATAACTTCCCCATCTTTCCATAATAGGAATTACAATTGAATCATCCACTTGATCCATGGTCATTTCTCTAACACCCCAACCCATTACCTTTTCAAATGTAATACCTACACTAGTTTGTCCTGTATAAGCTGAGCCAGAAGCATTTAAATATTTGTAAAATTCTGCTGCTCCTGATTCTAAATTTAATACGGTACTGGCACCCGAACTTGTAACAGATTCAACTTTGATCCATTGACCAACACCTAATATTCCATATTGTTGATGTCTAATAACAAGATAATCGCCGGCTGAAAATACATCATCATATGTTCCAGCACCGGGTGTAGATGTAATAGTTGTAATTTTACCATTATTAGCAAAAGCTGAGGAAGTCCCATAAAAGTTGGAGACGTAAGCTATTCCATCCCCCAGAGCATTTGCACTAAGAGTTAATTGAGTGGTGTTCGCAATTGAAGCCACCGTGGTAGTACTACCCGAACCACTTCCGTCGCTGCCTGGTATCCATCCACCGCCTGACATGTTCACAGCCATTCCAACCCCAATGAGAGGATCCATGGTAGCGTCGCCATCATGGTTATGCTTTGTCATTATATTTGATCCGTCGGCTAGTGTCCAACTGCTGTTAACTCCTGCTGTTCCTTCGCTAGCTTCAGTTACCGACCCTATATATAATTTTCCACTTTCTGTTGCAGTTAATTCTGTGTTACTGCCTAATGGATATACTCTACATGGTCTACTCATTACGCAATCCTCTTCCAGAATGTATAACTATCAGTACCTAATGTAGCTAAAACAGTTCTTCCTGTATATTGATTACTGTAAAAACCACCATATTGTCCTGAATAAATTCCTACATACATTTGTGAATAATATCCTTCAAAACCAGATGAATAAGTACCTTCAAAACCTTGAGAATAGATTCCTTGAAATCCCATACTATATATACCTTCAAATTGATTAGAATAAAAACCAGCATATTGATTTGAATACTGGCCCGAATACGTGCCTGAATAAATGCCCGAATATACACCGGAGTACGTGTGCATGTACGTACTACCTTCTGAACTTGCTTGTGGGTTTGGTTGCTCACTACCCGAACCGTATGTGCGGGTAAATCCGGTTGTATAACCGCCCATATATCCGCCTTGATATCCTCCTGCATATCCCCCAGAATATCCTTGAGAATAAAATCCTTCATATCCTTTTGAATAAAGTCCTAAAAACGCTCCGGAATAAATCCCCGTAAAACCTCTTGAATAGATGCCAAGGAATTGTCCTGAATACATACCCAAATATTGTCCTGAATATATTCCTTCATACATTTGAGAATATATTCCTTCATATCCTTGAGAATAAATTACATCTGCGGTATCCGTTAGATAATCATAATACGCACCTACTTGTGTCCACGTACCGGTTCCGGGTGCAGAAGCACCTGTTACCATTTGATAGTGGCCAATGGATTCTACATTAAAAAGATAATTTCTCCATTCTGCTGCTAATGTTTTAATATCTGCATCTGACATTTCCTGGACACCATCACCCCCTGATCTATTATAAATTGGTCTGGATCCTGAAGTTGTAGTAGGAGCAGTTTTTCTCCATAATCTATAAACGGTTTCATTATCATCACCTACTTTTCTATACGTTTCCGTTAGTGTATCCCCACAATAAACCCATGTATCTGCATCTGGCGCTGCAGTCCCAAAATAATATCCTCCAACTGGATAAGTATTAGTTTTCCAATTGTTAGCAACTCTGGCTAAAATAGTAGTTTGTAATTCAGCAGTAGTCATCGATTGTAGTTTACAGCCCGAAGAAATAAATTTCGTAGGGTAGACTACGCTAGATACATTTGCTGTTAAGGTTTGTTCTTGTTGAATAGACCATTCAGTGGTAGTAAAGTTTCCGGCAGAAATAGGATGAGCATCTACATCATCATTACGAAACCTGTTATCAAAATCACCAGCATTGCCGGAGTTGTTTGCGTATGCAGTACAATTCCCTCTTTTATTATATGTTTGATCACTGGCGAACTCTTGTAGAACAAGAGGAACTATCATAGTGTCTATTTCTGCATCGGTCATCACTTGGAGATTCGATCCAGAATTTATTACTTTTAAGGGTGATGCCATTTGTTTTCATCGTTTTTTAATTAGGGTCCGAGTCGAGTTCCGGATGAATCATATATACCAAAAGCTACCCAATTACTTGTGCCAGCGGTATCCGTACTCTTTAAAAAATAATTTGCTGCAGCCGTTGCACCTGCAGTAGTTTTAAACGCTCCTGCATGTGTCATTGCTCCATCATGAGCTATATCTGCATCAATATCCATATTTCCATCAATATTTGATGTGCCAGTTACATGCATTGCTCCGTTAACTTTTGCACCATCTGATATTAACCATGCAGTAAGGGAGTTTTCATATGTAAATGAATGTTTAGTTGTAGCGGGTATAATTAATCCACCACCACTTGCTGTTGCATCTGTATGACACTTAGCCCAGTCAAATGTACCCGACCCCGAATATCCTGTTAATGTAAATGTTGTTGTTGTCGGAACTGTAGCAACTACATAAATTCCTTCATCTGTTAATCCAGAAGTTCCTGCGCGCGAAATAAAAACTTTATCTGCAGCAGACAATCCATGAGCTTCAGTTGCGTTGTTTCTTTGCGAAGTAATAGTACCGGAAGAGGCATCACTATCACTGTAAATGTTTCCAGCTAAACCGATAACAAACGTCTTATCTTCGGTTACTGAAACAGTTGTATCATTATAAGTTCTGGTACCTTGTACGACCAGATTTCCTGTAATAATAACAGTATTAGAATCAATAGTAGTATCTGGTGTGTGAATATGAAACCAACTAGCAGGCGAAACATTACACCAGTCGGCTGATTCATAAACATATGTATTTCCTCTTAAATTAACTCTATCTGCGTGGTTTGTTGTTCCACCAACGTTAACCGTTCCACTAACTTGAAGTTGAGCGTCACCTAGAGTCGAACCGGTTCCGATTGCAAGGTTACCTGATGTACCTAGATTCATTCGTTCGGTGGATTGTGTGTCGGAGTTTCCAGTGAAAAATCTGATTATGTCTTCATCACTAGCATTGTCCGTTTGTATTTTTGTATCGCCATCTTGGTCTTGATCTTGACCGAAAGGATAAAATAATGTTCCTGTATTTCCTTCAAATCTGTTTAAAGTTGAGTTCCATCTAATCGCACCAGTCCCACCATGACGCTGAGCGCTAGTTCCATTCGGAATCAATAATGAAGCGGTTGAGTTTGATCCTGCGATACCACTTACGTGAACTGTTCCCCATCTCCAAGTACTGTTACCAAAATTTCTGGCTGCATCGGTATAAGGTAATAGGTCAGCATCTACTCGACCGGTTATTGTAACCGTGTCTGCACTCGTGTCACCAATATCTACATTTCCTTTAAGACTTGTGTCTGTATCTACAGTTAAATTTGTGTTAATAAGAACACTACCACCAATCGTAGCAGATGCCAAAATTCCAATACCGCCATTTGAAGTAATCGCACCTGTGGTGGTTGACGTTGAATTAGTGGTATTAGAAACGTGTAGTGAATCCTTGCCGCCCGCTGTTTGGGTGTACATCAGCAATTGATTCGTACGCGTTCTCCATAAATCAAACGTATCTGATAAAGCTACGTTAGCTGCCATTGTTATCCTTTTCTATAACTCTATTTAATAATTCTTCAATTTTATCTACAGTAGATCGTAACTGCATTATCTGTTCGTGATTTTCAGCTGCAGCTGCTCGCGCAGCATCTACTTCTTCTTGATGTTTCTTAGCCGCCATGCGTTCTAATCTATGTCTATTTAGTGCTTCTCTATCTGTGCTTAATAGAGCTTTAGAATGCATGTCTCTAACAAACCTTGGGTCTTCCGTTTGTATTTTATTCATCTAATGCTATAGCTCGTAAATCCTTCACCTTTGGTACATCTAATGTACTAGTTGAAAGCAAACATAATTTAATTGCGAAAGTTTTAAATTTCTTATAATTCGTTCCATTATCATCTGTGTAATCAATAGAATCACCAGGTGATTTATATATGAATTCTTTATAATCATCTTCATTTAATGAATTAACAGAAGTCGCAGTTTCTTGTGTTAATTGTATATAATCTCTATCATCAAATGATTGTGTATCATCGGGGCTTAATACCTTTGCGAATGCATGTATTGTCGCAGTCTCCGGTTTATATGCATTTACAATAACTTTTAAATCTTCTGCTTCAAAACCATCTTCGAGATTAACTTTTCTTGTAATATATTTAGCATTGATTGGACCACCGGCGTTATCTAATTCACTACTTATAACAATATTAGCATAATTATCTCCAGTGAATCCGGAATCAGTTACGGCTATTGTCGGCCTTCCTGTATAACCAGAGCCGCCTTCTGTTACTGTAGCATCCGAAATTCCGCCGTCTGTTACTGTTAAAGATATTATTGCTCCTGAACCACCTCCTCCAGAAACTGTTGCGACTGCTGAAGAAGTATAACCTGCGCCTGCGTTAATAATATATATATTTGAATTAGCAAGTGCCGCATTATCTACATCATTTTCAGTAGTTATCAAATTGAATCTTGAAACATCAATCATTGGTGCAACATATTTAGATGTAGAACGAATTGTAACATGAGTACTAAATGAATTTGCTGTATTAGCTTTCATCATCATTCGCTCAGTAGGATAAACGTTTTTATCTCTTTCACCTCCAATATAATCAGTTGTAATATAACTTCCGGCTGTATTTGAAGTTTTATAAGCAAATGTAACTGTTGAACTATCAAATTGTTGTATTGAAGTATTCAACTTATATGCGTCCGCAAATACATTAGATGAAGCTTGTGATTCACTTGAGGTATTCGACATTAGAATAATATTGCCCGCGTTTATTGTTGTAAATTCACACCTATTAATTCTAAACATTAAAGCTTCGCCAGGAGAAATATTTACATTACCGGCATTAGTTGGCAAATATAATTTTTCTACATTCGGTTGTTTAGGTATTCTAAAATTGGGGCTGATAGCATCTTCACTTAAAGGATTTAAACCTTGTATTCCAGTCCATAGTTGATATTCGGAACTATTAGAAATAAGTACCAATGCATATTCGTCACCGTTTAAATATACTGGTGCGGGAAATTCAAATGTGGTAAAATGAGATGTATTCGATGCATCAGGTATTGTCGCAATTGCATTAATTGATTCTGGTTTTAAAGATACTTCAGCAAATGGTAAAATTGTTCCACAACTTGGTAGTCCGTTAATCAGTGGTCTAATTTGAACCGTAACAGGTAATTGAGGTGTAGAACTATTGGCAGTTGCTATTTGTCTAAAAAATAAATCAACTGATTTAACATAAACACCTTCAGTATAATTACTCTTATTAACAATGAACGTCTGAGCTAGTGGATCCATCCAACCTTGAGATGATTCGACCCTGCTTGAAGCACTTGTTATGACATTTTCATTGGTAACATCTTCTCTTCGTGAAGTAGAAGGCCTTACCGAAATCGAAGTAGCCTCTCTTCCATCCATTAATCCTCTTACATGAAAAGTGCATTCCGCGGCCATAGTAGAAGACGCAACCTCATTGTTTGCTTGATCCGTAACTCTTAATAATCTTTCACCTGTTTTATGTGCCATGGCAGGCAAACTAAGAGCTCCTGCGAAATCTCCGGCTAAGTTAGTTGACATATAAGAAGCCTGTCCTTTTGTTGGAACAGTCCTGTTAGAAACCACAGCTGAAATTCCACTGTTCGACGACAATATAGTTGTTGAACCTGGGCTGAATGATTGATCTATATTAGCATCGTCACCATTTGTATCGTGACACTTAATAGGTTTAATGTAGGCTGTTGCTGTACCACCTGAAGTGGTTTTCTCTGGCATAATTACTTGAGCAACGTTAGCACCCTCAGTAAGCGTTTCTCCCTGAATCATATGTAAAGCCGTATCAACACCATTGAGTACAACAAAAGGCATTGGATAAACATTAGCTGTAACGTTTGTGCCATCGAAAAATATATTTACATTCGTAGAAGGTTTCATCCCCTTAGCTACAAAATAAATTCTATGGTCATCCGGAGAGTATTGGGTTTCGAGTAAATGTGATCTCATCCAGAAAGTCATAGAAATATCAGCAACCTTATTACCTATGCTTCTTTTAATTGAATCAGGAATATTTTTAGAAGTAATGCCTCTTCTGGTTTGACCTTGAGAAATAAGTTTTGCTTTTCTTACACCACCGGAAGTTGCACCAGCACTGGAAACACTTAGTTCAGGTTCTGGATTAATCTGCTCACCAGTCCAAATTTTTGTCCAATCATCCCACTGTGATCCATGCCCCCCATTAATTGCTCCGAACTGCCAATTATCATTAACACCTTCTAAATTAACTAATACTTCTGGTCTTATAGTCGTATCATACCATACATCAGAATCTGGAAAACATTTTATTCCACCTGAAAATTGTGCTAGAGCATAAGGATTAATTGCTTTATAAGAACTAGCTAATGGTTGATTAACTAAGTTGGCAGTTACAAAAGGCAACGTTACTAATTCTGGTCCTGGCAAATGATATGAAATATTATTACTAGAACCTGTCGCTAAGTGAAAGCGAAAACAATCTGTTTTAAAAGGAGGTCTTAATTCGTTCTTTTCTATATCTATAGAACACATATAATCTCGATTAATTACATCACCAACCGAGTGTCCTTTAAATCCATCTACTAAAATACCATTCTTAAATCTATCTCCAGCTGGATTAAAAAGAGAATCTTTCGTTGAGCCACCTGATATTGATGATGCCGCGGCTTCTTTTTCCAACATTGACAATGCAGTATAATACTCAAGATTTTCAATTCTTTTTTCTAATTTACCAATATCTCTCATTGTATATCGTCTGTTATCGATATACTTTGTTTTAATATCATCCGTACTGAAGGTATAAGGGGGAATAGTTAGAGTATATAATGTTATAGAATCATCATCATCTGGAGGTGTGATTGGTTCCCGTGATGGTGCTCCTTTAATAACTCTGAATACCCTATCCTTGGATAAAACTAATTTATCTTTTCGACCCAAATAATAATTTGTATTAAATTGCAATGAATATTCAGGATCAGGCGTACCGCCAGCAGAACCTAATTGTGATGCTGGAATAGCCGCGTTATTAGATGTAAAATCGTTTGTCGTATTAGATCCCTTATCATTATTTGCAGAATACCGTGCAGGTCTAAAATCTATACAATCTCTTAAACGAATTTCTTCACCCGATGTGGGACTTATAAATGTCGGTATATTTTCAAAGTTAAGACCAAGTCTTTCAGTCCCATCTAAGGTGTGATGATATCCAGTATTGGAGCTAACATCGGCATATGATGCTACCGAAAAGTACCCTGCCTGTGCATCTTGAATAGGAGGTGTAAGGGCAGGATTACTAAAATGGTCAACAATTACTAATAATTGACCTTTCGGAGCTGCTGAACCAGGTTTTAAAATAATGGATGCGTGATCATAAAAATTATCTGTTTGGCCATCATCTAAATCATAATTCCCTGTAATATCAACTGCTGTTGTTGAAGTACCATCTCTAAGGGCCGTGAGCATTACTGAATCAACCGGTGCTGAACTGTCACCGGAATCAATAACATATACCAAATTTAATACATCAGAAATCATCAAATTATCTTTTTTACCTGCTTGCTTATTAGGTAATAAAAAGTGAACTTGACCTTTTGATATATCGGAATCGGTTGATAAATTTGTAGTATTACCAATCGTTAGTGTTTTTGATCTTGGAGACGCGTTAGCTGTTCTAATGGTAGAAATAACCTCAACTTGATACGCACCATTTTTTGAATTCAAATTTAATGTGGTTTGAGATGGGCTATCAATAGTTGCAGTTCTTCCGGTAACTGCAGAAAATTCTAATATTTGTCCTTCTGTTAATTCTTCTCCTGTAACATTATCAATAGGAGGATTATTAACATCATCAATTGTTTTAACGGCTACTGAAAATAATTCTTTCGATGTCGATGCCGGTAATGAACCAGAACCTATAAAAGATCCAGTTGCTGTTGAAACAGTTGTTGAACCAGCTATTGGAACAGATACGGTTTGAAATGTTTTATATGTATAAGTTATCCCATCTGGTATAGAAGCTAAGGGCGAGAATGGTAATTGAAAAAGTAAAGAATTTTTACTTGTGCCTGCCAGGTAAGCTGTACCTTCAGGGTCATTATTGAACCTTGATAATTTATCTATATCTGCTTGTGTTGTCTTAACTACGTGTGTAGTATTCGCGGCCACTAATTGATCTTTTGCAGCGTGCTTTACAATTATAGAACCTAAATCCTGAAATTTAAAGGAAATAGAATATGTTGAATTAGACTGAACTTTTTGTGACAGTGCAGTATTACATATTGCTTTGTGTTGTGATCCGATGGCTATATATTCTGCAATGGTAACAGTATCACTAGTTGTAGTGCCGGCTAATGTAGTGTTAACTGTTAACGTTGCTCCTTTATATACACTATTGGCATATGAAGTATCGGCTGCTCTGAAACCAACCGTTATAAGGTCATCACCTTCACCTGAAACTTCTCCATCAATAGTTTTATTTAAACGAATGTCATATATTCGTGTTGAGTAAACTGAATGAAAATGTGTAGTGTTAGAGGTTGCTAAATCTGCTTGTTCCCAATCGAATGATCTAACTCTCGCCGTACCCATCTTCGTTTGATCATACTTCGTCAAAGCATTATCATCGCTTACTACAGCCTTAACATCCGCAGAAGAACAGCAATGAAGATCTACAAGTTCATGTTGACCAATATTAAAAGTTCCTTGTACTTTATTGAGATATAAAGAATTTCCATAATCAGCCGCGATTATATAATCTGAAATATTTGCGGTGTCTCTCCCTTTCTCTACGTCAACATAACGTGTAGCTATGCTTTCATATTCATATCCTTTTACATAGGCTTTACCAGCCTCTAAACCGGCGGAAATCAACGAATTATTGCCAGTTATATGGTTCTTTAATTGAATTCCAAATGGTCTTACGGTGTATGAGCCCGATTCATCAAATGTTCGTCTGGCTAATGTTTTTTCAAGTTCTGCGTATAGTGGATATCTTGTCTCTGTTGTTTTAACACCCAATTCAACTCTGGTTAACTCTATAAATTTTTCACCAGCAAATTCTGAAATAGTGGAACTAGTAGTAGTCGTAGTTCCGTCGGCGCCTACTGTTTGTGTTACAATATCTAAAGCCGCCAGTGTCAATGTTATACTAAATCTATCAGCACCCGGCGCGGCATAGTTAGCGGTACCTTGTGCGTTATCTAAAATAGACGTATCATCATCTGTTTGAACAATTGCTTCTGTTGCGAGCAATCCAACCCTTTTAGTAGGCCGATTGCTATATTTG
>Ga0208764_10002343_pt1 | contig 11934 bp, 14 predicted proteins | sample ETNtaG_18_FD_185762 | JGI IMG/M metagenome (GOLD analysis project Ga0208764, IMG submission 185762) | Marine microbial and viral communities from oxygen minimum zone, Eastern Pacific Ocean - ETNP201302SV91 (SPAdes) (version 2) | ecosystem: Environmental > Aquatic > Marine > Oceanic ... | reverse complement strand
CTTCAGTTTTAACTAAAGGTACTGCTTGTCGTTGCATGTTAGAGCCCATCAAAGCACGGTTTGCATCATCATGTTCTAGGAATGGAATCAAAGCTGTTGTAACTGAACAAATTTGCTTTGGACTAACATCCATGTAATCTATTTCTTTATCACTCTCAAAAGAAACTTCTCCACCATTTTGTCTACATAAAACTTTTTTATTTTTAAAAGTACCATCTTCATTTAAAGGTGCGTTTGCTTGAGCAATTGTATAATCATCTTCTTGTGCTGCTGTTAAATACACTGCTTTATTAGTTTTGACAATACCTTTTTCAACCTTCCAGTATGGAGTCTCAATAAAACCAAACTTGTTAACTCTTCCATAAGTAGCAAGTGTTCCAATAAGACCTATATTTGGACCTTCTGGTGTTTCAATTGGACACATTCTTCCATAGTGAGAAGGGTGAACGTCTCTTACTTCAAACCCTGCTCTTTCTCTTGATAAACCTCCAGGACCTAAGGCTGACAATCTTCTTCGATGTGTAAGTCCAGCAATTGGATTGGGTTGATCCATAAATTGACTCAACTGACTTGTTCCAAAAAACTCTTTTAGTGAAGCCTGTATAGGTCTTATGTTAATAAGTGATTGAGGAGTTATTGCCTCAGGCTCTTGTGTTGTCATTCTTTCTCTTACAACTCTCTCAAGTCTACTCAACCCAACTCGGACTTGGTTTTGAACTAGTTCTCCTACAGTTCTAATTCTTCTATTTCCAAAATGATCAATATCATCTAAGCGAACTGGTACTTCTCTACCAAGATTATTTTTAATACTTGTATCTCCAGCATGTAGAGCGATTACATATTTGATTGAATCAATCATATCTTCGATTCTTATCATTCCATCAACCTCAGTAGAATACCCTTCAGCATCTTTTTCTCCGTAGTCTCTTCCAAGCTTCTGTTCAACTTTATATCTACCAACTTTTGTTAAATCATATCTTTTTGGTGTATAGAACATTTGCTTTACCAAATTTCTTGCAGACTCAACAGTCGCTGGCTCACCCGGTCTTAATTTTCTATAAAGATCAATTAACGCTTCCTCTGAGCTTGAGTCAGAATCACGTTCTATGGTATTTTGAATTGAGGGATAGTCGCCAAATAAATCTATTGCGTCTTCTTTTGTTTCAATTTTATACTTACCCCACTTTTCGGGATCTACTGCATATAAAGCTCTTAAAAATGCTGTTATATGTTGTCGTCTTTTTCTGTCTACTCTAACTCCTACTGTGTCTCTCTTGTCAGTATCAAACTCTAACCAAGCTCCTCTGCCTGGAATCATTTTCCCAATAAAAATTTCTTTATCTGAAGTTTTATCAATTTCTTGAGAAAAATATACACCTGGAGATCTAACGAGCTGGCTAACTATGACCCTCTCTGTTCCATTAATGATAAAAGTTCCAGTATCAGACATAATTGGGAAGTCACCAAGAAATACTGTTTGTTGTTTAATTTGCCCTGTCTCTCTATCAAGAAACTGTGCTGTTACATATAAAGGTCTTGAATATGTCGAATCAGTTATTTTACATTCTTCAAGGCTTTTTAAAGGCTCTTCAAAAAAGTGATTTAAAAACTCTAACGAGAATCTTCCTGAAAAATCTTCAATTGGAGATATTTCATCCAAAATATCTTTTAAGCCTTCTTCAATAAACCAATTAAACGAATCTTTTTGAATAATTAATAAATCTGGAATATCTAGAACTTTGGGAATTTTTGCAAACGAAAGTCTAGAATTCTGAACAGCGGACAACTATCCTCCTCAAAAAAATAATAAGTGGTACCGAAAGATACAGTATATTAGTACTTCTTATATAAGTAAACAAATAATATGAAAATTATTTGAGTTCTACAGTTGCGCCAGCTCCCTCAAGTGCTTCTTTAGCTTTATCAGCATCTTCTTTTGAAACACCTGAAAGAATATCTGATGGTGCACCATCTACAAGTTCTTTGGCTTCTTTAAGCCCTAAACTTGTTAGGCCTCTTACCTCTTTAATAACTTGTATTTTTTGTCCACCAGCATCTGCAAGAACAACATCAAATGAATCTTTTTCCTCATCTGATCCTCCACCGTCTCCTCCACCAGCAGGTGCAGCAGCTACAGCCATAGGAGCAGCAGCAGTTACATCAAATTTCTCTTCAAAAGCATCTAAGAATTCTTTCAATTCTAAGACTGACATTTCTTCGAAAATAGCGAGCAACTCTTCTGTTGTCATTTTTGCCATTATTCCTCCTCTTTCTTAATTTCTTCTTCAGCTTCATTAGAAACTTCAGATTTTTCACTTTCAGAACTTGTTTCCTCTGTTGATTCTTTCTTTTCAATTAATGCTTTAATTGCATAACCAGATTTATTTAAAACTGCTTTTAAAGTTCCAGCTAATTTAGTTGCTGGAGCATTAAAACCACCTGCAATTTTAGCTAATAAAACATCTCTAGAATCAATAGAAGCTAAAACATTTAATTGTTCAATTGTTAAAGGTTCTTGATCCATTAATCCGCCTTTAACAATAAAGGCATCGTTTTCCTTAGAAAATTCTTTTAGTACTTTTGCAGCTTCAACAGGATCTGATTCAATAACAGCTATCCCCGTTGGCCCAGCAAAGTATTCTAGTATATCTTTATATCCAACATTTTCTGCAGCTCTTTTAGCAAGACTCATTTTTACAACATTAAAAGAAGCTCCAGCATTCTTTAGATCTTTTCTTAATTGTGTTTGTTGACTTACAGTAAGACCTCTATATTCGGCCATCACTAATGTACCTGCAGATTTAAAAATTTCTTCTAATTCTTTTACTGCTTCTACTTTATCTTCTCTTACCATAAAAAAATCCTTGCATACCAAGGACCGTACTTGCTACCTACGATAGATATTAAGGAAAGCCACTATCGGTCTTTGGTTTTAATTGTTCTTAAATAATATAGTCTTAATAAATTTATGAGCAATGAAATTTATAAATTTATATTAACAGCTATTGAAGGACCCATTGTAGATGAAATATGAACTGATTTTATATAGTCGCCCTTAGTAGAGGCAGGTCTAGATTTTTCTACTTCTGCTATTACTTCATTTAAATTTTCTAGAAGTTGACTTGTTTCAAAGGATGCTTTTCCTATAGCTAAATGTACATTTCCTAATTTGTCATTTTTTATTTCAACTTTTCCTTTTTTAAAATCTTCCACTGCTTTACCAACATTAGGCGTCACTGTTCCTGTTTTTGGATTTGGCATTAATCCTTGTGGGCCAAGAATTTTGCCTAACTGACCAACTTCAGCCATCATTTCAGGTGTTGAAATTACTACATCTACATCTAATTTTTCTTCCGATGCAACTTTTGTAGCAAGCTCTTTTCCTCCAACAATATCTGCACCAGCACTCTCAGCCTCAGATAGTTCCTCACCACCAGCAAAAACTGCTATTTTTACTTCTTTTCCTGTGCCATTTGGAAGTGAAACTGTAGTTCTTATATTTTGTTCAGCATCTTCAGTGTCTATACCTAATGAAAAAACAGCATCTACAGACTCATCAAATTTAGCTGTTGCAGTTTCTTTACAGAGATTAAGTGATTCTTCTTTTGACATTTCTGAATCAGCAATATTCTGTTTAGCTTGATTGTATCTTTTTCCGTACTTTTTCATATAACTCCTTTTGGTTCAAACGATTATAAAATCTCCCAAACTATTTATTAATTTTCTTCTGCGTCACCTTCTGCATCAACAGTTTCTGGAGATTCTCCAGCTTCTGTAGACTCTCCAGTTTCTGAAACTGGTTCTTCTGAAACTCTATTTTCTGCAGCTTCGTTTGAAGCAGAAACATCTATTGCTTCTCCGTCAACGGTAACACCCATAGATCTAGCTGTTCCAGCAATAATTTTTACAGCTGCAGCGAGATCATTTGCATTTAAATCTTCCATCTTTGCCTCAGCAATAGTTTCAAGTTGTGGTGTAGTAATATTTGCAACTTTTTCTTTATGAGGTTCTGGTGATCCAGAATTAAGTCCAATAGCTTTTTTAATTAAGTATGAAGCTGGGGCAGTCTTTGTTGTGTATGAAAATGAATTGTCTTCAAAAATTGTAATTTCTACTGGGACAATCTCGCCTTGTCTGCTTGAAGTATCATTATTGAACGCTTGAACAAAATCCATAATATTAACTCCATATTGACCTAGAGCTGAGCCAACAGGTGGAGCAGGTGTTGCTCCCCCACCAGGAATTTGTAATTTAAGTTTTGCTTTTATCTCTTTAGCCATTCTTATCCTAATTTTTAACTATATCTGTGAAACCAAGTTCAACAGGAGTTTCTCGTCCAAATATATTAACCAATACTGTGACTTTTGATTGATCTAAATTAATTTCTTCTATGATTCCATTAAAATCAGCAAAAGGTCCCGTAGTAACTCTTACTGTTTCAGCAACTTCAAAATCTGGTTTAAACTTTGGAGATTCTTTTTTGACTTCTACTTCTTCATTAGATCCAAGGATTCTTTCAATTTCTCTCCTTGATAAGGATTGTGGCATCTTTCCTGAACCAACAAAACCAATGACAGAAGGTGTGTTTCTAATTTGGTACCAAGTTTCATCATCTAGATCCATTCTCACAAGTACATATCCTGGAAAGGTTTTTTTCTCAACATTAACTTTCTTTCCATTTCGTATTTCAACAACTTCATCTGTTGGAATTACTACATCATAAACTTTATCCTCTAAGTGAAGGTTCTTTAATCTAGTTAGTATGTTGGTCCTTACTTTTTTTTCATGCCCTGATTGAGCATTTAAAACAAACCATTCTCCTGCTAAATCATATGGATGCTGATTATTTGAAACAACTTCATTAGCTTGATTCTCTTCTTGTTCTTCTACTAATACTTCTTCAGACATTTAATTATTCTCCAAAAGATAAAATATTAATCAATGTATTTTTAAAACCGAAATCCATTCCAAATATTAATAACGTCATTGTAACAACAGTAACAACTGTGACAATAGTGAATGTTGAAAGAGTGTCTGGTGAAGGCCAATTTACTCTTTTTAATTCAGTTCTTACTTCTAATATATAATTGGCAATTCTTTTTAATCTTGAAACTTTTTCACCAGAATGTTGGCCAACATTTCTATCAGCTTTTTTTGCCAAACGCTCTTCGCGTTCTGACATTCTTCTCATCTCTCTATTCATTTCATTCATAATTACCTCTAGCAGGGGTGGTGAGATTCGAACTCACAACCTCCGGTTTTGGAGACCGGCGCTCTGCCAATTAGAGCTACACCCCTAATCCTTTACTCTTTATCTGTTTCCTTAGAAGAGCGCTTTCGTCCTAAAATTAAAATCACTAATGATACTAATCCAATCAATATCAATAGTATTATTTTTGTACCCTTATTTGTAGTAGTTTTTACTTTTTTATCTAAGGAAGCTACTACCTTTGAAGCAAAATCTTCAGGCACTTCTACTTCTTTATTAACTTCTGTCTCAAGCTCCTCTCTAAAAGCTCTATACCTTTTGCCAGCAATTTGACATTTTGGACAGAAAGAAACATGGTTATCAGAATCAAATTGAAAGTAACTACCACTTAGATAAGTTTTAATCATTTGACTTCTTTTTTTCCTACATATATAACTATTTTTAAACTCTTCAAATAATGATTTCATACATCAATCTCCTCTAATATATGTCGCAATTTTTGATGTGCTCTATGTAGTCTAACTTTTGCAGCTGTAACACTAATGTCTAAATATTCGGCAATCTCTTTATGAGACCTTCCTTCAATATTCTTTAGCTCAACAATAATTCTTTGCTCAACAGGAATTTGATCAAGGGCTTTTTTAAGAACAGATGAAAGGTCTGAATTAATTGCTAGAAATTCTGGATCCTTTTTTTCATCTATGACTACTGGTTCTTGTGTGTCTTCTATATTTAATGAATAATGCTTTTTTGCTTTCTTTCTTAATGTCCAGGCTGTATTAACTGTAATTCTATAAATCCATGTGCTAAATGTAGAATCTCCTCTAAATTTTTGAATTGCCTTCCATGCTCTGATAAATGCTTCTTGAGCTACATCGTTTGCAAGCTCTCTGTTGCCAGTCAACTTGTATGCTAAAGAAAATACTAATTCTTGATGTCTTCTCACTAATTCCTCAAATGCGTTTTTATCCCCAAGTTGAGATTTTTTAACGAGTTCAGCATTTGAAACATCATCACTGTATTCGTTTAATTTTGTGACATTACTCATCTTATGATTAAGGATATCTAGATTTTATATATAATCTACTATCTTTTTTCTCTATGTAATACATGCTTTCTGCACTTTGAGCAGTATTTATTGAATTCCATTCTGTCAGGAACATTAGTTTTATTTTTAGTAGTTACATAGTTTTGCTCTTTACATTCAGTGCAAACCATCGTCAACGGTGGTCTTTTATCTGAAGCCATTTATTCTCCTTTTTTCTATGTAGCGGCGGGCAGACTTGAACTGCCGACCTCACGATTATGAGTCGTGCGCTCTTACCAACTGAGCTACGCCGCCATGAGACTTCTATTTTAGTATAGAGGACTCTGAGCCCTCTTCCGGATTTGAACCGGAGACCTCTTCCTTACCATGGAAGTGCTCTGCCAACTGAGCTAAGAGGGCAAGTGCCGGGTGATGGATTCGAACCAACGTAGGCATAGCCGGCAGATTTACAGTCTGCTCCCTTTGGCCACTCGGGCAACCCGGCAAAAAAATAGTCTTTTTAAAGTTTAGATTATATAGGATAATTCGTTAGATGAAATATTAATTGATTAGGATTAAATTGTGAATAAAAAAGTAATGGAATTACTAACAAGATGGCTTGATAATGGGTTAATCAACCAAGAAACTTATCAAGAAATAGTCAATTTTGAAGAAAATTCTGATCCGAACCAAAAATCTAAAGTTGCAAGAGCAATAACACTAATCGGAGGCCTATTTCTTTTATCAGGTCTTCTTGGCACAATTCCATTATTGTGGATGAATCTTGCTTATTGGGCTCAACTAGGGCTTTTAATTGCCACAACTTACTTTCTTTTCTATGCAGCTGGGTATAGCGAAAAGTTAGAAGATGGTAAATTATTTATTTTTAAATCTAATGAAAGAGTAAGTTCATTTTTATTCTTAATCTCAAATATTTCGTTTGGAGCAACAATAACGTTTACTTTAAATATTCTTCAAGAAACTGAGATTATAGATGTTAATGAAGAAGTGTTGTATGTTATTGTTTCATTCTTTGTTCTCCTCTATGCAATTTACCTATTTCAAAGAACAAAATTAATTTTCCAACATGCTGGCTTATTTTATTGTTTATGTTTTTTCTTAGGAGCTACTGGCAATTTAGTTTTTCCAAACATTGAACCATGGGCTGGAGGGCTTTTTCTAATTGCTATTGGAAGCGTCTGGGGTATAAATACTTATTCAACATTACTTAAACCAAGTTGGCTTGGATATTTCCTGTCAACTACAACTATCTCAATAGGTTCAATTATTTTTATAGAAGATTTAATAAATAATGAAATAATTAATATTTTGATTCTCATCATCGGATCCATATTTTACGTTTGGGCTAGTATCCAGGTTTCAGAACAAGTTATCTTTTTTATAGGAGGATTGGGTCTTGTCATTAATTTACCAAGATTAATTACTGAAATATTACCAGATAACATATGGCCACCATTAATACTCTTTATAGTGGGAGGGGTTCTTGTGGTGGTTGGGCTGTACTTAAACTCAATTAGAGAAAATATTAAAACAACCCAATCTTAAAAATTTATGAATAAATTTAATTTACCACTCTTTCTATCTTTAATAATCTTTCTTGTAACAACAATAATTGTTGGCATTTTTGGTGTTGTTCCTTTACCAGAATATGGAAACATAACTAGCAATATGAAATTTGAGGGAAAGATAATTTATAGGGTTGAGATTGAAAGCCAAAATCTTATTCCCCCGGCACCAGATATTATGGATGAGTGTATTTTCTCAATCAACCTAGCTAATAACTCCCTAATAGAGGAGAAAATTATTTGCACTAGTGACCTTGAGTATGACTTAGGTTACAATATTAGTTTTTTTGACGCCCAATTATATGAAGAGCGAGATATCTTAATTAGATATTGGGATGAGTTCACTAATAGTGAGATGGGTTTGGTTGTTGATATAAATAGTGGAGAAATATTAGATAAAATTAAAAATCCTAATTTTCCTCAAGAGTCAGACAAAATGAATGTGTACGGGGAGAAGCTTATAGACCCTTGGGAGACCTCAGACTATGACTCAAGAATTATAAGTATTTATTATCAAACCAGATATGAATCAATAGAAGTATATAGCTCAAAAGCTCCAACAAATTATAGATTCGAATCATTAAAGTGGTCCCCTGATGGAAATACCATAGTTGGAATAGATACAGAGCACAATCTTCTATTGTTTTCAAAGGATAGAGAATTCGATCCTGTAATTGTTGAATTTAAAGAATTAAACCTAGAACTCGAAAATTTTGAGGAAAAAAGAATATTAAATCTTTTAGGCTGGACTAATTAAGAAAAATCTTTTTCTGGTCTAACACCAATCTCACTAATAACATGAGCTGCACTTTTATTCGCAAATGCTGCTGATTCATCACTAGATAAGTTTTTTTGAAGCCCATAAAGATAGCCAGCAGCAAAAAAATCTCCCGCTCCTGTCTTGTCGACTACCTTTGCTTCTGTTGCTTCATAAAAATATTGATTACTATCCTTAATTACTATTGCTCCCTTAGGACCTAAGGTACAAATTAATTGTTCTAATTTAGGAAACTTTTCTTGAAAAAAAGTGAAAGAATCTTCTATAGAGTCTTTCAAAGTTAAAGCATTTAACTCATCTTCATTACAAAAAACATAGTCAATATTATCTTTTATCAATTCAATAAAACTTTCTCTATGGGCTTCAACACAAAATACATCTGAAAGTGTTAATGCATTTTTTCCTCCGGAATTTTTATTTACAGAAGAAGCATGTAAGAAAGCTTCTTTGCTTGAAGGTCTGTCCCATAAATATCCCTCCATGTATAAAATCTCGGCTTCCTTAATATTTTGATCAGATAAATCTTCTTTAGACAAATATTCACCAGCTCCCAAATAAGTGTTCATTGTTCTTTCTCCGTCTGGTGTAATAAAAATTGCACATAAACCTGTTTGCTTATCTTCACTTTCAAAAACTGTTAAATCTTTTAGCCCTGCACTAGTCAAACTATCTTTAAACTGATTTCCTAAAAGATCATCTGATACTTTTCCTATAAAACCTACTGAACCACCTAGTTGTGCAATCCAATAAGCTGTATTTGCAGCAGACCCTCCAGCTGCGTATTTAGGATTAGACATATTCTCTAATAAATAATTAGACCTATCTTTATCTACTAAAGTCATTCTGGCTTTATTGAGGTTTAGTTGTTCAATTATCTCTTCTTCAATAGTTTGAAGAGAATCAACGAGCGCATTTCCTATACAAATTATCACAAAATGATTTTAGATGACTGTTCCTTTTTTACCAGTTGAATCAACTATATTTTCTGAATATTGTGAAAACTCTCGCATCCCACCAGTTAAATTAAAAGCTTGAATACTTTGACTGTTTAGATAGTTAGTTACTTTTCCAGATCTATTTCCTGATCTACAAATAATAATATATTTTTCATTTTCTTGAAAAGTATCTAGCTTTTCAGGAATTGTAGCCATAGGTATATGTTCGGCTGAAGAATGATGGCCAGCATTCCACTCATGCTCCTCTCTTACGTCAATTAATTTATATCCATCGCTTAAATGGCTTTCAGCGTCCTCAGAAAGAACAGATTTTATATTATCTAAACCGAATACCACTAGCTTCCTGCCTTAATCTCCTAACCCTCTCTTTGGTTGGTGGATGTGTAGAGAATAATTTACCAATACTTGGTCTTGAAAAAGCTTTCATGGGGTCAGATATAAAGAGCTGACTAACTGCAGGATTTACTGGCATTGGTAATTTAGAATATTGCTCAATTTTTTCTAATGCAGAAGCTAAGGCTAAAGGATTTCCCGACAACTCAGCTCCTGTTTTATCAGCACCAAATTCTCTTGTCCTAGAAATAGCCATGCGGATAATTATTGAAGCAATAGGTGCTGCTATGAAGGCAACTAATACAATTAAAGGATGTGTATTTCTATCTCTACTGCCTCCTCCCCAAAAAGCCATTCTTGACATAAAAGATATCGCGGCAGCAAGCATAGCTGCAATACTTGAAACTAATATATCTCTATTCTTTATATGAGATAACTCATGAGCTAATACGCCTTCCAGTTCATCTCTAGTCAAAACCTTTATTATTCCAGTAGTTACAGCAACTGAGGCATTTTTTGGATTTCTACCAGTTGCAAAAGCATTAGGCTGATCATTTTCAATAACGTATAACTCAGGCATTGGCATTTTTTCTTTTTGAGTTAGGAAAGTAATAATACCCACAACATCTTGATATTGTCCTTCTTCGATTTTTTTAGCTTTAGTAGAAGCTAGTGCTAATTTTCCAGAATAAAAGTACATTATAAAGTTAAAAATAAAGGCAAAGAATAATGAAACAATTAAGTCAAAACCAAGAACCTGAGCTGTAAATAAAACAATCAAAGTCATTAAGGTCAACAAAGCTGTTGTTTTAAATACATTCATAATCTAATTATAAATATTATAGATTATATTTTTTCAGCAATCATGGTGTAGAAACCACCTAAGCCTCTTTCATTATGTATTGCTTCTAGGCCAACTAATTGAGATTTAAATTTTAACTTTTCTATATCTGAGGACTTTTGATAATCATCTTTTAATTTTTTATAAATTTTATCAAAACCATATTTTTCAAGAAAATTATATTGATACATTAATTCAACCTTATACCCTTTAGCCTCGAAGTATTTACCTAGAAAAGAGAAATTCACATCATAAGTAATGTCCGTTTCTCCAGGAGCCTCAAGTGGCTCTTTAGATAAATGATGTTCTTTATATGTTCTTAGTAATGATGTATAAGGCTTTTTCGCTCTATTTTCATATGTATATCCATAATCAAAAATCAAAAAATGATTTGGATTAAATATATTAATTAAATTGTCTAAAAGTTTCTCTGAATTCAATTGAATCTCTAATTCCATACCTTCAATAGGTTTAAAATTATATTTCTCTATCCATTCAAGGTTTTCATCTCTTATCTCGACTAAACCATATTCAAATATTTCCTTTTCTGTATTAACAACTTTTTCATACCATTTATTTTCTTTGTTAACTCCTATAGAACAGGGGACATTATCTAATAATTCATTCATATAAACAATATTTATATTCTTATCCGAAAATATTTCAGGTTTCTCTCCAGTTATAAAATTCTTTTGATTCAATATTTCTAAAGCAGTTGAAGAGCTCTCCAAAAGAAAAAGATTTTTATTTGTATACCTATCTATTTCTTGAGCTAAAGAACCAGTTCCTGCACCAACCTCAACAATGTCTCCTTCCTGTATTTTTTCATTAATGAAATTTGCTATTATCTCGCCAAAATATTCTGATACTTCTGGTGAAGTAAGGAAGTCTCCTTCTTTAGAAGATCTAACTACTTCTGTATTGAAAAAACCTAATTCAGAATAGAGACAATTTTTCATATACTCATCAAAATATAAACTATTGTTTTTATACTTTTCTTTAAGATAGGTGGTTAAATCTTTAGACAACTGAAAATTTAACTACTAAAAAATATTGCAGAGGCTTCTCCAAGGTTTGAAAAAATACCTGGAAATATACCGGCTAAAAGAGTTAAAGCTAAACTAATAAACCCTACAACTTTTAAAGGGTTTGGAACAGTGATTACTCTTTCACCAGATAAAGAATCGTCCATCCAAATTATTTT
>Ga0208764_10002341_pt1 | contig 11936 bp, 13 predicted proteins | sample ETNtaG_18_FD_185762 | JGI IMG/M metagenome (GOLD analysis project Ga0208764, IMG submission 185762) | Marine microbial and viral communities from oxygen minimum zone, Eastern Pacific Ocean - ETNP201302SV91 (SPAdes) (version 2) | ecosystem: Environmental > Aquatic > Marine > Oceanic ... | reverse complement strand
AGATTGGTTTACTGGATTACCTGAATCAAAAGCAAGAGGATACAAGCCAGGAAGATTCTCTTTTAATGTTAAGGGTGGAAGATGTGAAGCTTGTGAAGGAGATGGCGTTATAAAAATAGAAATGCATTTTTTACCTGATGTTTATGTGACATGCGATGAATGTTCAGGAAAACGATATAATAGGGAAACATTAGAAATTAAATATAAAGATAAAAGTATTGCAGACGTTTTAAATATGACTGTTGATGAAGGATGTGATTTTTTTGATGCCATTCCTATGATCAAAACTAAACTTAAAACACTTCAAAGTGTAGGCCTTGGATATATAAAAATAGGTCAACAAGCCACAACATTATCCGGTGGAGAGGCTCAAAGAATTAAATTATCAAAAGAACTGTCAAAGAGATCAACTGGGAAGACTCTATATATTCTAGATGAACCTACCACTGGCCTTCACGTTCACGATATTAAAAAATTACTCGAAGTTTTACAAATTCTTGTTAGCCAGGGAAATACAGTAGTAGTAATAGAACATAACCTAGATGTGATTAAAACTGCTGATTGGATAATTGATCTTGGACCTGAAGGTGGAGATGGTGGTGGTGAAATAATTGGCTCAGGAACTCCAGAATCTATAGCTAAGATTAAAAAAAGCTATACAGGGAAGTACTTAAAGCAAGTACTAAAAAATAGTTAAAAAATATATTTTACAAGAAATTATATTTGTTATTATCAATGGAGAAGAGGAGATTCAAATATGGCTAGTATTTTACAATCGTTAAATAAAACTATCGCTGCGGGAGTTGTTCTCACAATTGTACTCTTGGGTATAATGGCTTCGGCGTACGATCTGTCTTTTGATATTGATTTTTGGAGAACTCTATCAAGATATTTGCATGTAATCTCAGGCGTAATGTGGATTGGTCTTCTTTGGTATTTTAATTTTGTACAAATTCCAAATATGCCGAACATTCCTGATGAACAAAAACCTGCTATTGGAAAAGTAATTGCACCAGCTGCATTGTTTTGGTTTAGATGGGCAGCTATGGCAACTTTAATTACAGGACTATTAACTCTTGGATTGTACTATGGTCACGAAAGATCAATTAGCGCATTAACATTTACTCTAACTTCTAGTTACTCTGATCCTCAGGCTCTTACCATTGGAATAGGTATGTGGCTTGCTATTATCATGGCATATAATGTTTGGATGGTCATTTGGCCTAATCAAAAAAGAGCATTAGGAATAGTAGAATCTGATCCTGAAACAAAAGCCAAGTCAGCAAGAACAGCAATGTTATTCTCACGAACTAACACTATGCTTTCAGTTCCAATGCTTTTGGCAATGGTGGCAGCTCAAAATCTTTCTTAGAAGTTATTTAGTTGAATCAACAGCGGAAGTTGTATTCCAGTCTCTTTTGACATCTACATACTTTAGAAATGGAGAGGCTACAAATATGGATGAATAGGTTCCAACAACAACACCCCAGATCATCGCAAAGGTAAATCCTTTAATCACTGATCCTCCAAAGATATAAAGAGAAACAAGTGCTAATAAAGTAGTAACAGATGTGATGATTGTTCTTGATAATGTTTCATTGATTGATAAATCAAGCAGCTCATCAATTGGTTTTGATCTATGCTTTCTTAAGTTTTCTCGAACTCGATCATATACAACAACTGTATCATTCATAGAATATCCAACGATTGTAAGAATAGCTGCAATAATTGGCAGATTAAATTCTAATTGAGTAAAGCAAAATACACCTATTGTTAATATAACGTCATGAATAAGGGCTATAACAGCGCCTAATGAAAACTGCCATTCAAATCTAAACCAAATGTAAACAAGCATTGCAAAAACGGCTACAGCGATTGCTATTATTCCAGATTGAATAAGCTCGCCACTAACTTTAGGCCCAACAACTTCAGTTCTTCTATAACTTATTGATGTTGTTATATTTTTATCAAGACTTGTTTTAACTGTTTCAACAACATTCTGTTGGACGCTATCTCCACCTTCTTGTTGTTCGACTCTTATTAAGATATTTTTTGTTGACCCAAATTCTTGAACTTGAACATCTCCAAGCGATAAGGAATTTAAATTAGATCTTATATCAGCAAGATTAATTTCATCTGCGGTTTCAATTTCAATAAGTGTGCCGCCTTTAAAATCAATACCAAAGTTTAAACCGCTATAAAAAAAGGATCCAAAAGACAAAATGATTAGAATAGCTGAAAAAATGAACCCTCCTATCCTTGCGGACATAAAAGGTATTGCTGTATTAGACAAATCAAACTTCATTGGAAAGACCTACATTCGATGGTTTTAATCTTCTTACATAAAGAGATATTAAGAATCTTGTAAAAGTAAACGCTGTAAACACTGAAGTAAATATCCCTATGGCAAGGGTTATAGAAAAACCTCTTACTGGCCCTGAAGCCATAAAGAATAATATTAATGCAGCAATTAAGGTTGTTATGTTTGCATCTAGGATAGTTGATAAAGCTCTTTTATATCCATTTTCTACAGAGTTAATCATTGAACTTCCATTTCTTATTTCTTCTTTAACTCTCTCAAATATTAACACATTTGCATCCACTGCCATTCCAATTGTAAGGATAATTCCTGCAATTCCTGGCAGTGTCAAAGTTGCTTGCAATAAAGACAGGATCCCAAGAACCATTATCAAATTAATTATAAGTGCGATATCTGCAAATAAACCAAAGAAACGATAAATAATAATCATAAAAATAATAATAGCTACAAATCCAATAATGGCTGCATACTTACCAGCGGCTATTGAATCGGCTCCTAAATCTGGTCCTACTGATCTTTCTTCAAGAATGATAAGAGGTGCTGGCAAGGCTCCAGCTCTTAATAAAATAGCTAGATCATTTGCTTCCTCAGCATCAAAACCCCCAGAAATCTGTCCAGACCCTCCTAAAATAGCTTCCCTAATCACTGGGGCACTTATAACTTTATCATCAAGAACAATTGCAAATGGCTTACCTACATTGTCTTGTGTCGCCCTACCAAATTTTTTTGCTCCAATTCTATCAAATCTAAAAGACACAATTGGTTCATTTGTTTGTGGATCAAAACCAGGTTGAGCATCTACTAAATTCTCACCACCAACCATAATCCTTTTTTTAATTATGTATTTATATCCTTCAATTTCATCAGATTCTAAGGCTTCTGAGCCAATTGGAATCTTTTTCGGGTTGTTTGGATCATATGATGTTGTTTGATCAACTAGCTGGAATGTAAGTTTTGCTGTTTGTCCAAGTAAAGATTTAATTCTTTCAGGGTCATCAAGGCCGGGGAGTTGAATTATTATTCTTGAAGCCCCTTGTCTTTGAATAGATGGTTCTTTAGTTCCTAATTCATCTATTCTTCGTCTCACTATTTCAAGTGATTGGCTTACAGCGTTTGAAACAGCTTGTTTAATAAATTCATCTGTGAAATTAATGCTGATTGAACCATTATTGTCTTCTACAACTAAGTTTGAATTACTACTAACCTGTAAGATGTTTTGAGTATTTGAAATTGATAGATCTTCTATTTCTCTTATTGTTGATTCAGAAAGCTCAGCAGCTGAAAAAGAAATGCTATCATCTAAAACTCTTATATTTGCTGTACTAATATCATTCTTTTTTAACAATTTTCTTAGATCAAAGCTTAAAGTTTCAGTTCTTTCTTTAATTATTTCTTTAGTATCTACCTCAAGAAGGAGATGCGAACCTCCTTGTAAATCTAATCCTAGATTAACTTTTTGACTTGGTACAAAAGAAGGAAAATTACTTAACTGAGTTTGATTAAAAACATTAGGTAATGCAAAAAATGAAGCAAAAAAGATTGCTAAAAAGATTAGTAAAACTTTCGTTTTAGAGAAATAAAGCATTTATATTTAAATTATGATTGTTCTTTTACTACTTCCGCGATGGTTGATTTAACCATGACAACATTTACTCCATTGGAAATCTCAACTTCAATGTCATTATCATTAACAACTCTAATAACTTTGCCTCTCATTCCTCCGGAACTTAAAATTTTATCTCCTCTTTGGATTGCAGCTACCATTTCTTTATGTTGCTTTGCTCTTTTTTGTTGAGGACGAATTAGTAAGAAATAAAAAATTGCAAATATTAGAAACAGAGGCATTAACTGCACAAACATTTCACCCATGGGAATAACTCCTTATTGATTTAATGCGGCAATATACACATTTAGAGACTATTTTTGAACTAAATAATCAATATTTATTACTGTTTTATGCCCTTTTTTAAGGACTCAAGAGAACCTGCGTGAGTTAGGTCCAAATGAAGAGGTGTAATAGAAATATGCATATCAGCTACAGCCTTAACATCTGTCATAAATCCTTCAACAGAATCATTTGAAGCTGGAGGAATTTCAGACACAGACTCTTCAAGTCTTCTTCTTAATCCAAATCGAAAAACATTTCTTTCTTTTTCATAAATAACAAGGTCGTCAGTATCGCGATTTCCTTGGGTTGTGATTTGAATATCTTTTACATCTTTTGCAGCACAGTGTGGGAAGTTAATACTCATAAATACATTCTCATCCCAACCTATTTCAGTAATATTTTCTAAAATCTTTCCAAGATACGCTTGACTTGCATCCCACAATATTTCATTTTTCTTTCCAGACTCATAGTTTTGACTAATAGCGATAGAAGGCACTCTTCTAATTAAACCTTCCATTGCCGCAGCAATTGTCCCTGAATAAGTAACATCTTCTCCAACATTACACCCACTGTTAATTCCAGATAGTATTAAATCTGGCCTACGATCTGTTAAGACTCTATCAAGTCCTATAGCAACACAGTCACTTGGAGATCCATCTAATGAAAATAATTTTTCATCATGCATCTTGAGCTTCATCTCACCTTTGAATGTTAAAGCATGTGATGCTCCACTTTTTTCAACTTCTGGAGCAACTACCCAAACATCATTAGAGAATTCTTCTGCAATTTCTTTTAATAACTTTATTCCTTGAGCAGAATAACCGTCGTCATTAGTTATAAGTATCCTGGCATCTTTCAGTTTAATTGGAGGCATAATATGTATTTATTTTGTAATTTTAGTTTCGCCGTTCATGTATGGGCTTAATACATCAGGAATCTCAATTGAACCATCAGAATTTTGATAATTCTCCATAATTGCAATTAGGGTACGGCCCACAGCTAAGCCTGAACCATTGAGTGTGTGTAAAAATTTTGTAGTATCATTATCTTTGTATCGAGAATTCATCCTTCTTGATTGAAAATCACCACAATTTGAACAGCTAGAAATTTCCCTATACTCTTTTTGCCCTGGCAACCAAACCTCAATATCGTAAGTTTTTTGAGCAGAAAATCCCATATCCTGAGATGATAGAACAACAACACGATAATGTAGATCAAGTCTTTTAAGCACCTCTTCTGCGCAACTAAGCATTCTTTCATGTTCATCATTCGATTGATCTTCAGATGTTAAGCTAACTAGCTCTACTTTGTAAAATTGGTGTTGACGCATAATACCACGCGTATCTTTGCCAGCAGCACCTGCTTCAGATCGGAAACATGGTGTATGAGAAACATATCTTTTAGGTAATTCAGCAATGTCTAAAACTGTTTCTCTAGTCATATTTGTTAGAGGAACTTCAGCTGTAGGTATTAGCCAATAATCATTTGTTGTTTTAAATAAATCATCCTTAAATTTTGGTAACTGTCCTGTGCCAAACATAGCTTGGTCTTTTACAAGAATAGGAACATTCATTTCTTCATAATCAAATTCAGTTGTATGAAGATCTAACATAAAATTAGCAATTGCTCTTTCTAATCTAGCAAGTTTGCCTTTTTGGATTACAAACCTCGCTCCAGAAATATTTGCGGCTTGTTCAAAGCTCATCACATTTAAGTTTTCACCAAGGTCAAAATGTTCCTTTAATTCAAAAGAAAAATCTTTCTTCTTTCCTTCAACTTTAATTTCTTTATTTTTAGATTCATCTCCAACTGGAACAGATTCATCTGGTAGGTTAGGAATTTCAGCAAGCATTGATTCTAAAGTATTTTGAGAATTTCTTTGCAGATCTTCTAGCTCTTGCATTTTTGATTTTAAATTTCCAACCTCAACTTTTAACTTTTCAGCTTCATCGTTCTTTCCCTTAGCTGCATGTTCACCAATAAGCTTAGACTTAGAGTTTCTTTCTTCCTGAATCTTTTGAAGTTCCGAAATCAAATTCCTATTTTTCTCATCAGCTGACAAAAGATTTTTTGAAACAGCAGGGTGATTTCTTTTTTCTAATGTTTGATCAATTAATTCCGGATTTTCCCGTACTTTTTTAATATCTAGCATGGATCTAAATTACTCTTTGATTCTCTTCTTTTCAATGAAACCAACTGCATATATTGATATTTCATAAAGAATTAGCACTGGAATTCCTAGTCCAATTTGGGATATGGGATCAGGAGGAGTCAAAATTGCTGCCATTGTAAAGACTCCAATTATTACAAATTTTCTATTCTTCCTAAGACCTTCTCTACCCACTAACCCTACTCTTGCAAGTAAAGTTAAAACTACAGGCAGTTGAAAACATAGACCAAAAGCAAATATTAAACGCATAACAAGACTTAAATATTCATTTACTTTTGCTTCAAGTTGTATTGGAAGTGCTCCATTTCCACCTATAGACTCAAAAGAAAGAAAGAACTTAATAGCTAAAGGCATAATAAAATAATAGACAAGCGAGCCTCCAATTAAGAAAAGAATTGGAGTAGCAAGTAAGTATGGATATACAACAGTTTTTTCATTTTTATAGAGTCCAGGAGCAACGAAGATCCATATTTGAATCAATATAAAAGGAAGAGAAATAAACAAAGAAGTGAATAGTGCTACTTTTAAATAAGTAAAGAAAGTCTCATGTAAAGCTGTAAATATTAGACGTCTTCCTTCCTCACCTTCAACGGCATCTGCGTACGGTTGAACTAAAAAGTTATAAATCGTATCTGCAAAAATATATGAAACAACAAAAAGAGCAGCTATTAATATAAGAGATTTAACTAAACGTCCTCTTAACTCAACTAAATGTTGTAATAATGGTTGCTTACTTTCATCAAGATTTTCTTGTTCAGAACTCATTTCTCAGACTCATCGTCCTTCTTTTCATCGGCTTTAATAGATTCATTAATTGAATCTCTCATTTCATCAGTAAAGTTTTTTGGCTTATTTTTTTCTACTGATGCCTTAATTTCATCAATTCCGGTTTCAGCTGCAATATCGTTAATGCTTGCTTTAAATTCTTTTGAGAAGTTCTTGATTTTCCCCCACCATCGACCAAATGTCCTCAAGACACCAGGCAAATCCTTGGGGCCAACAAAAATAATAATTAATGCTGCTATGACTAAATATTCTACTCCACCGACACCAGGTAACATAAACTTATAAAAAATTTATAATAAGCAATTAATGCTTAGTGTCTTCTTCTTCAGACTTATCGATTGATTTAGGTTCGTCATCCTCGTTGATGCCTTTTTTAAAACTTTTAACACCTTTCGCAACATCTCCCATTAACTGAGAAATTTTACCTCTACCAAAAAGTATTACCAAAAGAGCAACGATGATTAGAATCTGCCAAAAACTTATACCCATTTCTACCTCTTAAAAAATCTTATTAATAAGATCATTATATATATTAATACTTTATTAGTTAAAGTTAAAAAATGGCTTTAAATGAACAAATTAGCTATTTTTTAGAGAAATATTTGAATTAATTGATACTACCTCTTTTGGAGACCCGTTCTGGACTATAATTCCATTCTTAACGATCAGTACACGATCTGACATCGCAGAAGCATCATCTATATCATGAGAAACTATAATGCTTGTAATACCATTATCCTTTAATATTTTTTTAGTTTCTTTTCTGAGTTCTAATTTAAGTTCTTTATCCAACGCGCCAAAAGGTTCATCCATTAATAATATTTTTGGATTAGGAGCCATTGCACGAGCAAGAGCTACTCGTTGCTGTTCTCCACTAGAAATTTCATGTGGAAAGTTATCAGCGTATTTTTCTACTTTAAAAAGTTTTAAAAAATCTAATGCTGTCGATGCTTTATCTTTATCACTTCCTTGAATACCAAATTTTACATTTTTAATATTTGTTAAATGCGGAAACAATGCTCTCTCTTGAACAACTAAACCTACATTTCTTTTTTCTGTTGGAATATAATGCAAATGATCGGCAACCATTTGATTATCTATAGAAACTGTTCCTTCACTTTGTTTCTCTAAACCCGCAATTATTCTTAGCAATGTTGTCTTACCGCAACCTGAGGGGCCTAAAATTGAAATGATTTCACCCTTAGCAACCTCCATATCAATTCCCTTAAGAACTTCAGAATTACTATTGTAGCTGTGTTTTAAATCTTTAATTTGTAAAAAATTTTCCATTAATTATCTCTATTTGCAGGTCTAGACGTTCTGATCAATCTCGTCAATATAATTATAGGAATAAGCCCTACTAGTACAATGGATATAGAAGGAGCAGCGGCATCATACATTCTCTCTTCAGCTGCATAAATATAAGTTGAAACTGCCAAGGTATCAAAATTAAAAGGTCTCAAAATAAGTGTCGCTGGCAATTCTTTAATTACTTCAGCTACAACTAATAGCATGCTAGTTAAAAAACTTGTTTTTAAAAGAGGAACATGCACCTTTGAGAGCAAGTTCCAACCTGATGTTTTCAGGGATCTTGCAACGTCGTCAATTCTTGGACTTATTCTTTCATAACCAGCATCAAAAGTAGTGCTAGAGAGTGCATAAGACTTAATAATATACGCCATCATTAAGCCAACTAAGCTTCCTGTTAGTACCAAGTTAAATATTTCAATTGTAAAATTGCGATCCAAGAAAGTAAGTAAGCGCATAACACCTATTGCAAGAATAAGACCTGGTACAGCATACCCAACAGTTAAAAAGGAGCTTAAAAATTTTAAAAAATTGTTAGTTTTATAGCGAATTGAGAAATTTATAATAAGTGCTAGCAGTGTACAAAGAAATGCAGCTGCAATAGATAAATAAAGAGTATTTAAAGCTGTAGAAATAAATTTTTGATTAAAAAAATCAAGTTTATAATTAAGAGCCCAATAACTAAGTTCCAACACTGGAAGAATAAAGCCTATGAATATTGGTAACAAGCATGCAATAAATGCGAGCAAATTTTTATAACCTGTAAGCTGTGATAATTTTAAAGGTTTATAAACTGATCCAGCAATTGAAAATGCCGCCTTTCTTCTTGAGCGTCTTTCAATAAAAATGAATATTGTAACAAAGATTAATAACAACGATGCTAACTGCATTGCTGTTTCTAAATCATACATTCCATACCAAGTTCTAAATATTCCAGTCGTAAATGTTGCAATAGCGAAATGATCAACTGCCCCAAAGTCTGAAAGAGTTTCCATAATTACCAACATAAGTCCGGCAACAATTGCAGGCCTGATCATTGGTACTGCAAGCTTGTAAAAAACCTGAAATTGATTGAACCCGAGCGTTCTTCCAGATTCCAAGATTGAACGAGATTGATTAATGAAAGCCATTCTTGATACTAAGTAAACATAAGGATAAAGAGTAAAAGAGAATACTATTATCGCCCCATAAATATTCCTTACTTTAGGAAAAAAAGTAAAATCATCTCCTAAGAAGAAAATATCTCTAATCAAGTTATTTGCAGTTCCAAATGTATCGAATAATCCTGTGAATGTGTAAGCTAAAATATATGGAGGTACTGCAAAAGGGAGAATAAGAGCCCATTCAAAAATATTCTTGCCAGTAAAATTATAATTAGTTACTAACCATGCTGTTCCAACGCCAATGACCAATACACAAATTGAAACACCTATTACTAACCATAATGAATTTAAAATATATCCTGTTAGTACATAATTATAAAGATGCGTCCAATTATCTGAATACTCTCCAAATAAACTTGAAAGAACAATAATTACTGGAGCAATAAATATTAGAAATAATACAACTGGCGTTATTTGCCAAAAATTTATATTCATAAAAATATAAGATTAATTATTAATTAACTTATTTACTTTAAGAATTCTAACAGATTATCAGGATTTGTCGCTTTATATGGATCATCATCGCTTCCGGTATCGTTTTTACCCTCTTCAATAAACATTTCCTCAATTTCCATATTATTAGCAATAAGTGAGTATCTCCATGATCTCATTCCAAATCCAAGATGGTCTTTGTTTATTAACATTCCCATTGATTTTGTAAATTGCCCAGTCCCATCTGGTACCATCTGAATATTCCTTACACCTAAATAATGGCTCCAAGCATTCATTACAAAAGAATCATTCACAGAGATACAATATATTGCATCAATTCCGTGAGACTTAAATTCTTCAAATTTTTGATCATAAGATGGCAATTGTTGAGATGAACACGTCGGAGTAAAGGCCCCAGGTAATGAGAATATTACAACTCTTTTGTCACCAAATAGTTCTCTAGAAGAAACGGTTTTCCAGGGATCGCCATTGTCAATATAGCAAGCTTCTCCGGTTTCGAACTCATTATTAACTCTAACTCTAAAGTCTATATCAGGTAATTTATTTGCCATGATTCTTAATATAATATTTAGAAATCTATAATCAAGAAAATAGATTAGAATCATTCTAATCTGGGAGAAGAAGGAAATTTCTGAGGTAACCTGGTACACTTAGGATACTAATGAGAAGAGACGGTGTATTAGTCCAAGTTACCTCAAATAAAGAGTGGAGTTATATTACTGCCACCCTGCTCGATCCATCAGCTTAACAGCGTCAGGATTGAATTTTCCATAATTTGCAACAGATGTCTGATCTTCTTTGAAATCAGTTCCAAACTGAGCAATTAATTCATTTGGTCCTACTACATTTGAAAGCATTGGATACTCATAAGTATTATTAACTATGTGTTCCTGCGCTTCAGGTGATAGTAAGAATTCAATAAATTTTACAGCATTACCAGCATTAGGTGCATTCTTAAGAACACCTGCGCCACTTACATTGATGTGTGCTCCACGTCCATCTTGACCTGGGAAATGCAACATAACTTTTTTAGCAGCTGCTTGTTGTTCTTCACCTTTTTTACCTGATAGCATTAGACCAATATAATAACTATTAGCTACTGCGATATCTGCTTCGCCGTTAGCCACAGCCATAATTTGGGCTCTATCATTTCCTTCAGGTTTTCTAGCAAAGTTTGCAACAAATCCTTTTGCCCATTCTTCTGTTGCTGCTACGCCATGATTAGCAACTAAAGATGAAACTAATGATTGATTGTACATGTTTCCTGAACTTCTTATGGCAATTCTACCTTTCCACTTAGGATCAGATAGATCTTCATAAGTTAATCCATTGATTTCATCATTAGATACAGTGTTAGGATTGTAATAAATCACACGAGATCGTTTCGCAATTCCAACCCATTCGTCATTTGGGCCACGTAAATTGTTTGGAACGACTGCATTAATTTTATTTGATGATATGCTTTGGAACATTCCGTCTTTCTGAACTTTCCATAGATTTCCAGCATCAACAGTAATAAAAACATCAGCAGGAGAGTTTGCTCCTTCAGAAGCTAATCTTTCCATTAATGCTTTTCCTTTTCCTGAGATTACATTTACTTTAATGCCAGTAGCGTCAGTAAATTTTTGATATAATGCATCATCAGAATCGTAATGCCTTGAAGTATAAACATTAACTTCTCCAGCGTACAATGCGCCAACCATAAATAGGTTGATCAAAATGATGCTTGTTATTTTGCGAATAAAATTCATTTTAAAACTCCGTAAATTTGAAAAAAAATGATCTTATCGATAATGAGAATGATTATCAATAGCAAACTACAATGAGCTTAAAAATCTAAGTAATTGA
>Ga0208764_10002329_pt1 | contig 11976 bp, 11 predicted proteins | sample ETNtaG_18_FD_185762 | JGI IMG/M metagenome (GOLD analysis project Ga0208764, IMG submission 185762) | Marine microbial and viral communities from oxygen minimum zone, Eastern Pacific Ocean - ETNP201302SV91 (SPAdes) (version 2) | ecosystem: Environmental > Aquatic > Marine > Oceanic ... | reverse complement strand
ACTCATTTTTTCTTGATTTGGAAATAATAAAATAGCCAATACAATCCCATAGACAGGCTCAAGATTATATGTTAGCACAACTGTAAAAGGTGTTAAATATTTCATTAAACTAACAGCAGCAATAAAGGCATATGCTGTACAAACAGAGCCTAGTATAAACAAATAAAAATAGTCAAGGCTAAAAATATTTTCTATATAAACACTAGAAAAGGATTCAGTTATTAATAAATATGATGTTATAAAGATTACTCCAGTTAAGAATTCATAAAAAGAAATTGTAATAGGACTATATTTTTTTACAAGTTTTCCGTTAAAAACTGAAAACAATGAAGAAAATAGTGCTGAAAAAATACCTAAAATAATACCATTTAAATATGATATTTCAGCCATGGTAATTAAATAAACTCCAATAATCACTAGTAAACCCATAATAATCTCATAATAAATTATTCTTCTTCTAAAGAATAAAGGCTCAATAAATGAGGTAAAAAAAGCAGCAGTAGAAAACATAGCTAAGGTTATTGAAATATTAGATTGTTCTATAGCTTCAAAAAACGTAATCCAATGCAAAGCAATAATAATACCTGGTAAAGAAAATTTTAAAAAGGTTTTAAAATCTATACTTATTTTGTTCTTAGCAGCAATTAAGTATATAAACGTTAATACGCTTGCAATAAGCATTCTATGCCAAACTAATGGAATAGATGATACTGATATCAATTCTCCTAAAATTGCGGTAAATCCAGCAATAAAGACCAGGAAATGGAGGTGGATATAATGTTTAAAGTTTCTTGTATGCATTTTTATATAATAAATACACAGCTAAAAATCCAAAAACAAAATTTGGAAACCAAACTGCAATAAAGGGAGAAAAATCAGATTGCTGAGCTAATACCCCAAAAACCTTATCAAAGAAAACATAGGTCATTGCTACTGAAATACCAAAAGCTAAATTAACACCTGTTCCACCTCTTCGTTTAACTGAAGAAACAGAAAATGCAATTAATGTTAAAATAAATATAGAAAACGGGACGCTCCATTTTTTATATTTAACTACTTGATATCTTCCTATATTAGAAGATCCTCTTGATTTTTCTTGGTCAATAAATTTTACTAGATCAAAATAATTTAATGTCTCAGCAATATAATTTAGTGGAGTTAAATCAGATAAATTAAATGAAAATAACGTATCTAAAGTTCTTTCTGTATAAATGATGTCAATACTGTCAGTAATAGTTCTTTTAGTATAATTTGTTAATCTATAAGTGCTGTCCTTTTCTATATATCTAATATTACTTGCATTAATCTTAAATTTCAACTTATTTCCTTGAAAATGTTCTAATGTAAAATTAGTGCCAATATTATTTTTTATGTTAAACTGAGTCAAATAGATATATTCATTATCATTTATTTTTCTAAAGATATTTTTGTCTTCAATGTTTTTCCTGGAACCTTTAAGATATTTGTATGAAAATTCATTAAAATCTCTACTTGCATCTGGAACAACAAAAATTCCAAGAATAAGTGCAGCAAATGCAATCATAGCCGAACCAATCAGATACGGTTTAATAAGTTTTTTTAAAGAAAATCCTGAACTATATAATGCTACAATTTCAGAATCAGACGCTAACTTAGAAGTGAACCATATAACTGAAAGAAATAAAAATAACGGCAATAGTGAATTTGAAAAATATATAGTAAAATTATAGTAGAATTCTAATACTTCATTAAAAGGAACATTATTTGATAAAATTTTATCAATATTATCTGCAAGATTGACTACAATAGCAATCGGGACAAAAAGTATTTGAATTGAAATATATGTGATTAAATATTTCTTTAATATGTACCAGTCTATTATTTTCAATTAACTATAATCTTTTATTTAAAACTTTTACCATTTTTTTCTTCCAATTTAAAAAATCTCCATCTATTATGTGTTTTCTAGACTCAGAAATTAACCAAGAATAAAACCCTAAATTATGTATTGAAGCAATTTGCTTTCCTAAAATTTCATTTACAGAAAAAAGATGTCTTAGATAAGCTTTTGAGTATTGTTTGTCAACATATGTAATATCATCCTTATCAATTGCTGAAAAATCATCTTTCCACTTATTATTTTTTATATTAATTACACCTCTTGAAGTAAAAAGCATTCCATTTCTTGCATTTCTTGTAGGCATAACACAATCAAACATATCTACTCCTAAAGCTATGTTCTCAAGAAGATTTATAGGAGTGCCTACACCCATAAGATATCTTGGCTTATCTATAGGGAAAATTTCACAAACCAACTCAGTCATAGCATACATTTCTTCAGCAGGTTCACCAACAGATAGTCCTCCGATAGCATTTCCAAATGAGTTAGTCTTTGATATATATTCAGCAGATTGAATTCGAAGATCTTTATATGTGCTTCCTTGAGCTATAGGAAATAAATACTGCTCGTATTCATATTTTTTTTCTGTTGAATTAAATCTCTTAATACATCTATCTAGCCATTTATGCGTTAGATTCATTGAATTTTTTGCATAATCATAATCACATGGATAAGGAGGGCATTCATCAAAAGCCATAATTATATCAGCACCAATTGATCTTTGAATATCAATAACTTTTTCAGGGGTAAATAGATGGGTGCTGCCATCAATATGATTCTTAAATTTTACACCATCATTAGTTATTTTTCTATTTGATGCCAAAGAATAAACCTGATATCCGCCTGAATCAGTTAATATATTACCACTCCAATTTATAAATTTATGGATTCCTCCAGCTTTTTCAATTATATCAATACCTGGTCTTAAATACAAATGATATGTATTCCCTAAAATTATCTCAGCATTAATTTGATTTTTTAATTCCCTTTGATGAACAGCTTTAACAGTTCCTTGTGTGCCAACTGGCATAAAGACAGGAGTTTCAATTTTACCATGAGAAGCTTCTATAATGCCCGCTCTAGCTTTAGAATTAATATCTGTATTTTGAATTGTAAATTTCATAAATATGAAAAACAAATATAAATAACATTAACCCAATTAATTCTTAATAAAACTCTAATATTATAAATTTTAAGTTTTTGTTAATAAATGGTTTTAAAATAATTTCATATTAGTAAAACAAAATTCTAATTTCACACAATCAAAATTCTACGATAAAGAATGATAGATATCAATCATTTACAGGCATTAACTACTCAGGTTCGTAGAGATATTCTAAGAATGGTACATAAGGTAAACTCTGGACATCCTGGAGGATCATTAGGTTGTGCAGAATTTATTGTTTGTCTGTTTAATGTTATTATGGAAAGAAATGATAGTTTTGATATGAATGGATCAAAAGAAGATCTTTTCTTTCTAAGTAATGGGCATATTTCTCCCGTGTTCTATAGTGTATTAGCTAGGTCAAATTATTTTGATGTTTCTGAACTTAGTACATTTCGTTTAATTGATTCAAGACTGCAAGGACATCCAACAACTCATGAAGGTCTTCCTGGCGTTAGAATTGCTTCTGGATCCTTAGGTCAAGGACTTTCAGTTGCTCTTGGTGCTGCTCATTCAAAAAAATTAAATAATGATAATAAGTTAATATATAGCCTACATGGTGATGGAGAATTACAAGAAGGTCAGAATTGGGAAGCAATAATGTATGCATCTGCAAAAAAAATAGATAATATTGTTGCAACAATAGATGTCAATGGTCAACAAATTGATGGAAGCACGTCTAGTGTTGTTGATATGGGTAATATAAAGTTAAAATTTGAAGCATTTGGATGGATTGTGTGTGAAATAAATAATGGAAATGATGTTCAATCAATTATTGATGGAATGAATGATGCTAAATCTAAAACAGGTAATAATAAACCTGTATGCGTGCTATTAAATACTGTTATGGGCAATGGTGTTGATTTTATGATGCACACACATGAATGGCATGGAAAGGCTCCAAATGATGAGCAATTAGAAATAGCTTTAAATCAAAACCCTGAAACTTTAGGAGATTATTAAATGAAAGTATACGACTACACAGAAAAAAAAGATACCAGAAGTGGCTTTGGTGATGGTTTGACAGAACTTGGCAAAACAAATCCCAATGTAGTTGCATTATGTGCTGATTTAACTGGATCATTAAAAATGAATGAGTTCAAAAAAAATCATCCAGAAAGATTTTTCCAAGTTGGTATTGCAGAAGCTAATATGATGGGAATTGCTGCAGGACTCACAATTGGAGGGAAAATTCCATTTACAGGAACTTTTGCTAATTTCTCAACTGGAAGAGTATATGATCAAATACGCCAATCGATTGCTTATTCTGGAAAAAATGTAAAGATATGTGCCTCTCATGCTGGAATAACACTTGGAGAAGACGGAGCAACTCATCAAATATTAGAAGATATTGGTCTGATGAAAATGCTTCCTGGAATGACAGTTATAAATACTTGTGATTATAATCAAACTAAGGCAGCTACTATTGCTATTGCTAATTATAATGGACCTGTTTATCTTAGGTTTGGTAGGCCAAAAGTTCCTGTTTTTACACCAGAGAATCAAAATTTTGAAATTGGAAAAGCAGTACAACTTCAAGAAGGAAATGATGTAACAATTGTAGCTACTGGACATTTAGTTTGGGAAGCATTAGAAGCAGCTAAAATATTACATGATAAAGGGATTAGTGCTGATGTAATTAATATCCATACAATTAAACCTCTAGATGAGGGAACAATACTAAAATCAGTTGAAAAAACAGGCTGTATTGTAACTGCTGAGGAACATAATTATTTAGGAGGATTAGGAGAAAGTGTTTCTCGTGTATTGGCTTCAAACAATCCAAAACCTCAAGAATTCGTTGCAACTAATGATACTTTTGGTGAATCTGGAACCCCAGCTCAACTAATGGAAAAATACGGTCTTAGTGCAAATTCTATTGTAGAAAAATCAGAAAAAGTAATCAAAAGGAAAAATTAATCGTCTCTTGATTCAGTATTGTCTGTGTCTAAGTAATTAGGAATACCATCGCCGTCAGTGTCATCATTTGTAGGATCTCCATCCCCTATATCATTTGTAGGATCTCCATCTCCATCTCTATCATCCGTTAAATCTGTATCAGGCTCAAGGTCCTCATCAATTGTTAATGTTCCATCATTATCATCGTCACTATCAACAAAATCTGCATATGGATCATCATCAGTATTATCATCGGTTAAGTCTAGATTCCCATCTAAATCTTCTAAATGAGAAGGAACATTGTCATAATCATGATCATTTTCTTCAGATTCTAAGAGTTTAAATTTAAAAATAAGATTTGAATATACTGGTACTGATCCTGCTGCACTAGAATAATATCCCATCCCAGAAGGTAAGAACATTATCCCAATACCTGGATTGTTATAATCAACAGTTCCATCATTATTAACTACAAAACCTGTAGCATTATTAAATTCAGGAAGTACCCTACCCCATCCAGCAATTGTATTGGTTAAATCAAAATCTACAGGAGTTGAAGCACTATCAAATATAATTCCATCCATAAGACTTCCTTCATAGTTAACTCTAACTCTATCTGAAAAATTTGGTGATGTTTCAGATTCTCCTTGAGAAATTTTTATAATATAATATTCATATTCAATATCAAAGTATGTAGTAGTTAATGTTATTATATCATCACTAAGAATAGTGTTTTGGTCTGGATCAGGCAAATTTCCATCTTCAGGTAATTCAGATATGATAATTTCATCTAAAGTGAAACCTGGATTGTTTTCTAGATAGGCAGAATTATAGTAGTGAGTATCGAAATAGCCTAAAAGAGAATCTTTATCAATAAGTTGTTGTTCAGTTCTGTCATTTTCAGGAATCTCTACTAATCCATCATCTGTATCATCAGGGCATGAGTAAAATAAAACTAAAAATAAAAAGAAAAAAAAATGTACTTTATATCTCATTTGCTTTAATTTTACATGCAAAAGTACAATTATTATATTGTAAATTGTCAAGTTTTAACAATCTTTTAAGTAGTTAAATTTATATATAAATGGGAGACAAAACTATAATACTTAATGACACTCAAATTAGAAGTAAACTAAAGAGAATTTCATATCAAATATTAGAAGCAAATATGAAAAACTCTGAAATTGTTATTGCGGGTATTGAATCTAATGGCTATAAAATTGCCCAAGAGATAAAGAAGATTCTTAATAAAATCTCTAAAATAGAAGTTGTTTTATGTAAAGTGATTATTGATAAAAAAAATCCAAGAAATCCTATTAAAACTTCTATTAATAAAGAGATCTACACAAATAAATCAGTTGTTTTAATTGATGATGTATTAAATTCTGGATCAACACTGGTTTATGGAGTGAAGCACTTTCTTGAAGTAGAATTAATACAGTTTAAAACAGCTGTATTAGTAAATAGAAATCACAAAAAATTTCCAGTAAAGGCCGATTTTAAAGGAGTTTCTCTATCAACTTCTATGCAAAACCATGTACTAGTTGAATTTAAAGGGTCTAAGATAGAAGCATTAATTATTTAATTTAATCAGTATCTCATTAATTATCTTAGTTTCTGATTTATGTGTACAATCAATAATGATTTTGCTCTTTTCATAATACAAATTTCTTTCAAATAAATGTTTTGCTATATATTCCTTTAGCTTATCTTTTGAAAAATTTCTTACAATAATAGGAGGATTTTTAAATAAGATGTCTACAAGATTACTTAATGAGTATTTTAAATATATACTTACAATGTTTTCCCCTGTTATAAGATTAATGTTATTAGAATAGCAAGGAGTGCCTTCTTCAACAGATAAAACAATTTTATTTTTATTTTTTAATATCTTTTTAAGATAATAATTCTCAATTTTTCTAAATATTAAATCTCCCTTAGTTTTTAATATTTTTGCTATACTTAATTTTTCTTCTTTTTCAATTAACTGGTGTAAATCAACAAAATTTAAACCTAATTTATTGGCAATCATTTTAGCAACATTTGTTTTATTTGAATCATTGTAACCTACAAGAACTATAATCATATTAAAGCTTCGATATTAATATATAAATTTCATTGTAATATAAATTAAAGATTTTATATTTGCAGCCTTATATATGAGTTAATTTTGACCTGGTAGCTCAGTTGGTAGAGCATCTCCCTTTTAAGGAGAGGGTCCTGGGTTCGAGCCCCAGCCAGGTCACAAATTAGTTCAAGCCAACAAGCTTAATTAAGCGTACGTGGCGGAATTGGTAGACGCGTTAGGTTGAGGGCCTAATAACTTTAATAAGTTGTGGAAGTTCGAGTCTTCTCGTACGCACAAAGACCATCAAGAATAATTTAACTATGAATAAATCCATATCAATTATTGGTTCTGGTTTTTCCTCATTGTCTGCAGCATGTTATTTAGCTAAGCAAGGAAATAAGGTTACAGTATTTGAGAAAAATAATGAATTTGGTGGAAGAGCTCGACAATTAAAAGCAAAAGGGTTTACGTTTGATATGGGACCAAGCTTTTATTGGATGCCCGATGTTTTTGAAAATTTTTTCAATGATTTTAATAAAAAAACTAGTGATTATTATCAATTAACAAAGCTAAATCCTGGATATTCAGTTTATTTCAATGATAATAACATTATTCCAATTGAAGATTCTCTTGAAAAAATTTGTGAAAGATTTGAGAGAATAGAAGCAGGCAGCTCTGACAAGCTTAAAAAATTTATTCATAATGCTAAAGATAATTATAGGGTTGCTGTATTAGATATGATATATAAAATGCCCGGTGAATCTCCTCTGGAACTAATAACAATAGATACAATTAAAAAGGTTCGATACTTCCTTACAAATATTAGAAGAGAAGTTAGAAAAGATTTTAAAAATCCGATGCTTAGAGCTATTCTTGAATTTCCTGTATTATTTCTAGGAGCAAAACCCTCAGACACCCCTGCATTTTACAATTTTATGAATTTTGCAGATTTTGGATTAGGAACATTTCAACCTAAAAATGGATTTTATGATGTTGTTCAAGGAATGATTTCATTAGGAAAATCTCTAGGAGTTTCATATAAAAACAATTCTGATGTAAAAAAAATCATAACAAAGGACAATAAATTAGTAGGCTTAGAAATTAATGAAAATTTTATTGAGTGTGATATTGTGATATCTGGTGCAGATTATAATTTTACAGAAAAATTACTTCCAAAGAATCTGAGACAGTACAGTGAAAACTATTGGAATAAAAGAACACTAGCGCCTTCATCTTTATTGTTTTATGTTGGGTTTAATAAAAAATTAAATAACATAGAGCATCATAACTTAATTTTTGATACAGATTTTGATCAACATGCAGTTGAAATTTATGATGATCCTAAATGGCCAACTAATCCATTACTATATGCAAGTTTTACATCTAAAACTCATAAGCACACTGCGCCAGAGGGTTGTGAGAATGGAGTTTTTCTTATTCCAATTGCTCCAAATCTTGAAGATAATCAACAAATAAGAGATAAATATTTTGATATAATAATTAATAAACTTGAAAAAATAACTAAACAAGACTTGACAGATAATATAATCTATCAAGAAAGCTACTGTGTAAATGATTTTATTAATGATTATAACTCATACAAAGGAAATGCCTATGGTTTAGCAAATACATTATTCCAAACAGCATTTTTAAGACCAAGACTTAAAAGCAAGAAAGTCTCTAATCTTTACTTCTGCGGACAACTAACTGTGCCAGGTCCTGGAGTACCTCCAGCTTTAGTTTCAGGCAAACTTGTAAGTGATTTAGTAATGAAATATGAAGAAAATTAAAAATTATTTTTAAATTGTAAACAGATAGTGTTTTAAAGATGAAAAAAGTATTTGACGAAGTTTCATATAGCTGCAGCAAGAAAGTTACTAATACCTATAGTACATCATTTTCAATGGCTTGTAAAATGTTATCAAAAAATATCCGACAGGATATATATAATATTTATGGGTTTGTAAGATTTGCTGATGAGATTGTTGACTCATTCCATGATTATGATAGAAGTATGCTATTTGAAGAATTTAATAATGATTTAGAGCGAGCATTAAAAAATAAAATACATATAAATCCAATACTAAATTCATTTCAAATAACCTATCATAAATATAACATTAATAAAGAGCTTGTAACTGCATTCATGGATAGCATGAGAAAAGATCTTACAGTTACAAAATATAATACACAAAAGGAGTATGAAAATTATATCTATGGATCAGCAGATGTAGTTGGTTTAATGTGTTTAAAAGTATTTGTCAAAGGAGATGAAAAAAAATATAAAATACTTAAGAATTATGCTATGCGATTAGGCTCTGCATTTCAAAAAGTAAATTTTTTAAGAGATTATAAATTAGATATTGAGATTTTAAAAAGATCATATTTTCCAAATATTCAACTAAATAATCTAAATGAAAGTACAAAAAAGGAAATTATTACTGATATTGAAATGGATTTTAAAAATGCATTAACAGGTATAAAATTACTGCCAATTGAAGCTAAGTTTGGTGTATTTATGGCATACAGGTATTACAATCAATTATTGAAAAAATTAAAAAGCACACCTGCACCAGAGATAAAAAATAGCAGAATTAGAGTTCCTAATCTAAAAAAAATTGAACTTCTTACAAGAAGTTATGTCAAATATCAATTAAATCTATTGTAAATGGAAACTATAAATTGGATTATAGTATTTATCTCAACCTTCTGTTTTATGGAATTTATGGCATGGTTTTCACATAAGTATATTATGCATGGCTTTCTTTGGTCTGTTCATAAAGATCATCATAAAAAAGATCATGATTCATGGTGGGAAAGAAATGACTTATTTTTTATTTTTTATGCACTTGTAAGTATGAGTTTCTTCTATTCTGAAGTTGAATACAATTTTATTTATGGTTTTGCTATTGGTTTTGGAATTTTCGCATATGGATTAACATATTTTCTTGTTCATGACATACTAATTCACCAACGATTTAAATTATTTAGAAACACCAATAATTGGTATGCTAAAGCAGTTAGACGTGCTCATAAAATGCATCACAAACATATAGGGAAAGAAGATGGAGAATGTTTTGGGATGTTATTACCTCCATTAAAATATTTTAGAGACTATTATAAGTAGTATCATATAATCTCAACTTTATATAGCATATGAAAAAACCTTACTTTAAATATATTATTATAGGTGCAGGAACTTCTGGATTACATTTAATTAAATCAATTTCTGAAGACAAATTTTTTAGAAAAGAAAAGATTCTATTAATAGATAAATCGTTAAAAAAAAATGAAGAAAAATGCTACTCGTTTTGGGAAAAAGGTAAAGGTAAATGGGATGAAATTATTACAAAATCATGGTCAAATGGGTATTTTATCTGCAAAGATCATGTGATTAATCTTGATTTAAAAGATTACAAATACAAGATGATAAAATCTATAGATTTTCATAAACATGTAATAAAAAGTATCTCAGCAAACAGTAATATAGAATTCATTAAGGATGATGTGATAAACATAAGAAAAGAGAATAATCAGGTAATAGTTGTGGCTAATAAAACCAACTATATGTGTGATCATGTATTTGATAGTAGAGTTTCCAATAATATTAATTTAAATAATCACATTTCAATCAAACAGCATTTTAAAGGATGGATTATTAAAACTGAAGCTCCAAAGTTTGATTCAAAGACATTTACAATAATGGATTACAGAATCCGTGACACTGAAAAAACAGCTTTTACTTATGTATTACCTATATCTAATAATAAAGCACTTGTTGAATACACATACTTTACAAAGGAATTGGTAGACTCAAAGGAATATGATTTGAAATTAAAAAAATATATAAAGGATATATTAAACGTCAATAATTACTCTATTATAAATGAAGAATATGGGGTAATTCCTATGACTAATTATCCATTTTTTAATCATACAACAGACAGAATCACCAAAATAGGAACAGCAGGTGGATGGGTTAAACCTTCAACAGGATACTCATTTAAGAATTCTGAAAGAAATAGCAAAAAAATAGTTAGGCAATTAAAAAAAGGAGTTACTCTAATTAAAGTTAAAAGCAAATTAAAATATTATCATATGGATAAAATATTTTTAGATGTATTAGAAAAAAATAATTGGTTTGGGGAAAAATTATTTTCTTTATTATTTAGAAAAAATACAACTAATAAAATATTTGAATTTTTAGATGAGAAAAGTGATTTTTTTAGTGAATTAAAAATAATTAAATCGTTGTTTTCAATTCATTTTGTTAAAAGCTTCTTAAGACATTTATTTACTGGCCTAAAAGCAAACTAACGACCATGTCTTTTTATAAGGTTTAAAGCAGAACCTAAATTATACCATTCAATTTGTGAAGAATTATATGAATGATTTAACTTAATAACATCATATGAACCATCATCATGTTTTAATCTAACCTTCAGGTGTCTTGAAGGAGAAAAATCCTTTAAGTCAATAAATGAGATTCTATCATTTTCCTGAATTAAATCATAATCAGATTCATTTGAAAATGTTAGAGCTAACATTCCTTGTTTTTTTAGATTTGTTTCATGAATTCTAGCAAATGATTTAACTATTACAGCGCAAACACCTAAATGTCTTGGCTCCATTGCTGCATGTTCTCTAGAAGACCCTTCACCATAATTGTGATCACCAACAACAACTGTATCTATTCCTTTAGATTTATAAAATCTCTGAACATCTGGAACACCACCATATTCTCCAGTAAGTTGATTTTTTACAAAATTTGTTTTTTTATTAAATGCATTAACAGCTCCTATCAAACAATTATTAGAAATATTATCTAGATGGCCTCTATATCTTAACCATGGGCCTGCCATAGATATATGATCAGTGGTACATTTACCAAAAGCCTTAATTAATAACCTTGCATCTTTGATATTATTTCCAATTGGTTTAAATGGTTCTAAAAGCTGTAATCTC
>Ga0208764_10002328_pt1 | contig 11976 bp, 13 predicted proteins | sample ETNtaG_18_FD_185762 | JGI IMG/M metagenome (GOLD analysis project Ga0208764, IMG submission 185762) | Marine microbial and viral communities from oxygen minimum zone, Eastern Pacific Ocean - ETNP201302SV91 (SPAdes) (version 2) | ecosystem: Environmental > Aquatic > Marine > Oceanic ... | reverse complement strand
CTTCGACACCTCTGACCGCCTATACTTCGACCCACTCACAACCGAATGTGTGGCTGAGATTCTGCTGAGGGAAGGCGCAGATGGTATCCTACTACAATTTGGGGGGCAGACTGCCATCAACCTCGCTCTCCCCCTCGATTCAAGGATGCCCCATCTGAGCGAACAGGGTCTTGATTGCTCAATGCTCGGCACATCACCCGATGCGGTCGATGAAGCCAGCGATCGAGAGCGCTTCGAAGCCTTTGGCCAACGCAGTATCATACGCCTACCCGATGGGCGAACCGGAAAGACACCCGCTGCAATCCGTGACGCCGTCGCTGAAATCGGTTACCCGGTATTGGTTCGCCCATCCTACGTATTGGGTGGTCGCGGCATGGAGATTCTAACCGATGATACGCAGTTGGAGACTTACATGTCAGATGCCTACATCGCTCCAGACAAACCATTGCTCGTCGATGAATATCTGGGTGGTGCGATTGAGTTGGACGTCGATGCGGTATGTGATGGCGAAGATGTTCTGGTCGGAGCGGTCATGGAGCATCTGGAAGAAGCTGGAATCCACAGTGGCGATTCTACCTGTTTTATCCCGACACAGAATGTAAGTGAGGAAATACTTGCAAAGGTTCATGAATGGACAAAAGAGATTGGTATTGGGTTGAATATACGCGGTTGCTTCAATATCCAATTTTGCATTTGTAAAGGCGAACTCTACGTGCTCGAAGTGAATCCTCGCGGTTCTAGAACATTTCCTTTCGTGGCCAAGGCGACGGGCATACCTCTGGCGAGAATTGCAGCACACATTACGATTGGAGAGCAATTGGCGAACATGGAGATTCCACGTCGGCAAACCGATGCGGTTTGTGTGAAAGCCCCGGTGTTCCCCTTCCTCAAACTGCGTGGTCTTGATCCAGCCCCTGGTCCTGAAATGAAGAGTACAGGCGAAGTCATGGGCAGCCACGTAAATGCCGCCGCCGCCTACCTCAAGGCCCGTCTTGCGACAGAACTTCCAGTCCCAACACGGGGTGGAGTCTATCTCACTGTGAAAGATGAAGACAAGGGCAATCTGATTCCAATGGCAAGGTCCCTCCAAGAGATGGGCTTTACTTTACACGCAACCCAAGGAACCGCCAGACATCTCCGTGATGTGGGTGGACTTGATGTCGAAACCTGTTATCGAATCGCAGAAGGGCAGAGTCCGGATGCTCTGGACTTGATGCGTACCGGAAAGATCCACCTCATCATCAATACACCACGGAATAGTGGTGGCGCTGTATTGGATGGCAATATGATGCGACGTCTGGCGGTTGAACTGAACATCCCCTTCGTGACGACAATGTCGGGTGCGCGAATGGAATGCGAAGCCATCGCGGTCGCACAAGATGGAATGCCAGAGCCAAGGCGACTGGTTGTTGATTACGTCTAATCAGCAAGCGTCGTATGCTTCGATGATGTATTTGGTGAATGGGCTGGTCCATGCCAATTCTGAGAGTCCATCCTGCCCATCTGTAGAATAAATTCTGACAACGTCTTGAACGCGCACATTGCCTTCTGCGGAACGTGCAAGAATGGTCTTGGCCTTGAGCACCTTTCCAGTGCCGTGTGGATCGAAAACAGTATCCAATGCATCAGCAAGGAACCAATCGGCCTTGCCATCAGGTTCCCCTTCGTAGGTCTTCTTCGCCGCCCCTCTTCGGACCATTGGGGCTGAGGCCTTCTTGGTAGCCTTCGGCTTGAATGTGGATGAACCACTGGTGGAGACGACCTTTCGTCCTCCACCGCGTGCAGCCATATCCGCACGAACTTCCTCTTCGATACTCTCTCGTAGTTCTTCTTCGACCTTCTTTCGTAGTTCTTCTTCGACTTCTTTGAGAATGGTCGGGCGTAGTTCAGCGCTAATCTTCTCGGTCATTGTGCCTTCATCGAGGGAAGCAAGTTGGCCGGCCAAATCATCTCTCTCTGCTTGAGCGGATTGTGTTTCAGTCAAGTAATGTGCAGCAACCTGGACCAAACTGGTTTCCATTGCGGCCTGAGCCTGCAATTGTACAACCTCACCAGAGTGATCCCTCCACTTTCGCCACTGCAACATCGTGTGTGAATGAATATCGGAACCACACTTCGGGCAGAAGGAACGCTTCGGTGGCTTGAGAACAGGGATACCTCTCAGATCTTCGTTAGTGAGGGATGTCTCATCAATTCCACCAGCCGCAATGTCGTGAATGTGGTGGCTGGCTTCCATACCGAGGGCCATCGCCTCAAGGAATAGAGGGTCTCGTGTGTTGATTGAACCAGACTGGATGTGCCCCCATGCATCTGTTTGTGAACTCATTAGAGCAACAGCGGCCGCTGCAGCCGGATTTGTTGTGTATCCCAGGGCGGCTTCCGAAAGGGTGCCTTTGGTTACCTTGGGTGCAGCTGCTTGAACTTCCATTTGTTCTGGTGTGACACCCGAACCTTCTGCGGGAGCGGCCAATCCGAGTTCGATTGGGTTACCCCCCTCTTCCACCTTCGCAATCAGGTCGAATTTATCAGCCATCGACAAATCTTCGCGCCCTCGAATCAATTCTTTCAGTTGGCGAACATCGTGCCCCGTCGACGTAATTGGGCCATCCGTTTCGAGGTCATGGCCACACTGCAAACAGAATTTCGACGTCGCATCAACACCGGCTTCGCAACTGGGGCAGTAGACCGGCATTACCCGCGCCACACCGACATCCTCTTTCAAGCGTGTGGGTGTTTGGAGTTTCTGAACTATGTTCAGGATGAAAACTCATCTATCGCCGATTGAAGGAGGTCGAGAACTGCTTGCCTGTCCATTTCTTTGAGGATTGAAGCTAATTTAGGCCCGTAACCTTGATCGAGAACAATCCAATACATGAGTTGGAATGCATCTCGTAATTTCATTTCCAGATTTTTTGCTTGTTGACATACGCAATCATTGATATCGGAAGCATTCCAATCTGTGGTCTGCAGATTTTCGTATAGTGCAGAAAGATATACTCCGTCCCTTGAATCCATGTTCTCCCTCGCACCTTTCGAAATTTCAGTTTGGATTCTCAACCTGAAATCCTCAGGGAAATAGGGTGAAGATAACCAATTTCGGATGGTTTTCAGTCTGCGAGGTAATGTGCTTGTTTGCCCCCCGATCTTGTCTGAACTGTAATGGTGCCAAGCGACTTCTTCGAGGGATGTACCCCAATCTTTTTTCTCAGTAATTTCAGCAAATACTTGAGGGTCTTTGGACATGTAGTCGATGTAGTCAAAATCATCCCGACTTTGGACTACACCATCTTCAATGAAATAATCTGCCGAAATATTCTGGTCGCCATATTTCATCATTAATTTGAAGCTATTATTGATGATTCCTGAACGTTTCAACGAGTTCCAAACATCCTCATCATTTGAGTACATCTGTGCGAGTAATGCGAGATGCCGGAACGAAACAACGTGGGTGTCAGAAGCAGCATCTGCGACTTCGTCTTCCCAACCAGGTCCCGAGTGCCCGCCAAATGTAATATCATATACTTGTGAATATGCAATTTGATTGACTTTGACGGTCCAAGCCTTCTGCTGACGTTTGCTGAGGTCGTCAAAGTCTGCGGGTTGTCCACTGACCAAATCCTTACAGTTTCGTTGGTATTCATCAGCCAGTTCGATCAGAGCTGAACCAGTATCAAAGTCAATATGTCTTCGAGGTTGATTTTTTGCAATCAAGTATCGAACAATTTCTGGAGGAACGATTTCAAGAACTTCCAATGGGCCCACTGTGTTTCCCACACTACTGGACATGGCTCCTGCGCCCTTCAAAGAAATCCATTCATATGTGAGTGGATGAGGTGCAAGAATACCGAATAAGTTCGCAATTTCTTTACCGGTGTCGTATGAACCGCCAGCAGCCCCGTGATCTTTACCGAATGGTTCGCAAGTAACTCCGTGAATTTTCCATTTGGCAGGCCAATCAATTCGCCAAGGAAGTTTCCCTTCACCTTCCCTGATATCTGAGCGCCCTTCTGTTCCATGCCGGTCAGTCCATTGAACATAGGGATACTCGTAACCAGTAACTGTGACTCCATCCATTGAACCATCTGAACCAACAGGGTTGAACGGAAACCAGTCATCGGATAATTCGCGGCCTGAAACATTGCTAATGATATCTCGGATTTCATCTGCTTTGTTACAAGCGATATCAATACACTCGGCGAAATCACCGTTTTGGTAACTTTGTAAGTTATCCACAATTCTAGGCCTGACTCCGATTTTTTTGAGGGCCTCCACAAACGGGGATAGGAAGTGATCAGCATATGATTCGCCATTCCCTTCGTCAAATCGTGTATAATCTGGTTTTCCGTTTTCATCTGGTGGAGGAATCATACCCAGTTGATGTCCGATGAATTGTTCGTATGATTCATCCAAAAATGGGTAGACCTTTCGAAGTGGATCGGCACTGTCTACGATGAAGATAAATTCTAATGCAACTGCATTTTCTGCTCTCCCTTGGTTCACACGATTTTCGAATTCTTCTATGTCGATACCCAACTGTGCCAGGGTACTTTCGATCTCGACATAACGTTCACCAGTGGTCCAAGAAAAATTTCGGCAAGCCCGAAAAATGAGGTCACATGTTAGGATTTCTCGCAAATGACCGATGTGGAATTCGCCAGAAGGGGTAATTCCTGCTGCGATGACAGTACTTTGGGCGGCTCCATTCTTACCAGGTTTTGACAAGTCCTTGGCAACAAAGTCAGCCCAGTGCATGTGGGTTCACCTCAGACTCTCACGGTTCGAATCAAGCCACGCAGTGGCACGCTGGAGACCGCATTGTCCTCGGTTTTGTTGACCAGCACAATGCTGAGGGCGACTTCAGCCCCCCCCTCTTGCAGTGATTTGATGGTCTTCCGCATGGTTTCACCCGAGGACAATACATCGTCAACGACGACGACTCTTCGACCTGCAACGTTGCCATACTTGTTTGACAGGTGCCCGTCACCATCCTCGGAGACGGAACGGAAAATCGCTACGTCCACATCGAGATAATCAGCGATTGAATTTGCAAACAAAATCCCATTCAGGCTGATGCCGACAATCGTGTCGACCTCATCGATTTCTTCCTCCACGATATCAGCCATAATCGCTCCAATCGCATTGATTCGATTTGGCCGTGCACCAATGGTTCGCCATCCGATTTGAATATCGTCTGGATGATCCACCTCAGCGGCTCCAGAATTCAACCACACCACGGTCCGTTGTGAGATGGATAACTCGTCTGCAATTTGTTGCGTATTGAGTCCTTGTTCAATCATTTCTGCGACCTTTTCTCGCAGTTCGTCTATGCTCAGCGCCATGTGAATCGGGATTGTCTGCGGGTCCACATCCTATCAAATCACCGGACAGAGTCCATAGGACTCTATCTAGAATCGACCTGTACTGCCAAAGCCGCCAGCACCTCTGTCGGTATCGTCGAGTTCCTCTCTGGACACTTCGACGAAATGAATTTCAGGCACTCGTTTTAGGAGCAATTGGCCGATCCTTTCACCCTTCTCAACCACGAATGAATCGCCTTCCCCAATCCAGTGTGCGAGGACCATCAACTCGCCTCTATAATCCGCGTCAATCGTACCGACGCCATTGGGTAATATGAGTCCGCGTTTCCCCAATCCAGATCGACAGCGAACCTGCCCTTCCCAACCTGGTGGGATCGCCAAAACGAGCCCGGTCGGCAGCATTTCCGTCGTGCCCTTCTTGACCTCAACACGCTCGACAGAATGCAAATCAAATCCAGCCGCCAAATCACTGCCTTGAACCGGCAGAATGGCATCGGGGTGGATGCGGGCAATTCGCACCTCCAGGGGTCCGTCCATCACACCACGCGCTGAGCAGGGGAGCATTGGTTCTGTCGGTGGTCTCAAGAAGGGGATGCGAGTGGGCGAGTCGATGACGGACTTCGATTACGAGTCATTGCTCGACCGGGCACGGGACAAGATTCCAGAGGACATCTCGTCTCGTAGTCGCTGGACATTGCCTGAACCAGACGTCCTCATCGAAGGTTCACAAACCATTTTGCGCAACTTCAACGAAATGGTCTCAATGATGGACAGAGACGCAGATCATGTCTACCATTTCCTGCAAAATGAACTCGGAACAAGCGGCACCCGTGACAAAGGTCGCGTTCTACTGAAGGGTCGAATTCCTCCTCGTCGAATCAAGGAGCGAATCGTTGCTTACGTCAAGGCTTTCATTTTGTGCCACCAGTGCAATGCACCGGACACATCTTTCCTCAAAGAGGATCGAACGACACTGCTGAAGTGCCAAGCTTGTGGTGCGACACGCCCGGTCAAACTGTGATTACTGCGGACTGAAGTCGAGTAAGACCTTGCCTCGATTGCCTCGGTTGTGGATATGCTGCTGTGCTGCAGCTACATCCTCGAATCGATAGACTGAATCGATTACTGGGTCGATGTGTCCCAACTCAAGCATCTCGGCCAACGAAATCATCTGTTCGCGAACAACTTCTTCATCTTTCCACATGCCCATGTGGACACCGAAGACCGCTTTGTTGGAGTTCATCATTCGAATCGGATCAAAACGTGGAGTTGTTCTCCACATGTTGAGTGCTTTCAACATCGAACGCTTCGGGCCTTTGACAGCAGAAGAGGCGCCGAAGACATAGAGTCGTCCACCATTGCGCAATGCTCGATACGAGTCCATCACATTCTTGCCGCCGACCGGATCCAATGCATGATGGACACCGCCATTGTCATCCTTGATTCGCTTGACAAAATCTTCTCCACGAGGAATGTGAATCATGCCTTGCGCCTCGACAAAATCCGCCTTGTTTGCAGATGCTGTACCATAGACTTTGCCAGCCTGCAGGGCCTTTGCTAGTTGCGCGGTTGCAGTGCCCACACCTCCTGCAGCATGATGAACAAGAATTGAATCACCCGACTTGAAATTGCCCAAGTAAACCAACATGTGGTGGGCGGTGAGATAGGTGACCGGCATCGCAGCCGCAGCATCAAAAGAGACATTGTCCGGCAATGGCCATACACGATTTTCATCCACCACTACCTGTTCTGCATATCCACCAAATCCAGAGAGTGCGACCACACGATCACCAACAGAAAAATCACTAACGTTTCCACCGAGTTCGCTGACGATGCCTGAGATTTCATATCCCGGTGTGAATGGGAAATCTGGTGCAGCTCCATACAATCCCTGCCTCATCATCAAATCTGCAAAGTTGATGCCAGCCCTATGGACTTCTATTCTCACTTGATTTGACGCAGGTTTCGGGCTATCCTCATCGATAATCTCGATGGCCTCTAAGCCACCCCTACGTGCATAGACTACGCGCTTCATGTTCAACCCTCAATTGTCATTCGCAACTCATCTGCAACGGTTCCTGAACGAAGATGTTCAAGGAGTTCCGGGATGTTTTCTTCACCGATGAGTGTATACCAAACACCCTCTGGATAAACAACGCACGAAATCCCACGCTCACATTGACCCAAGCAACCGGCCTTTTGGACCCGAATATTTGCAATCCCTTCGGCCTTAGCAGCCGTCTTTACCGCTTTCATCAACGCCAAACTTTCCTTGGCTGCACAACAGCCTCTTGGTGAATCAGCATCTCTTTCATGCGCGCAGAAGAACATGTGTCGTTCAAAGCCAGGCATAGAACATCACACCATTCGGTCGATTTCTTTGATAAGACCCCAATCACGCTTTGATAATCCATCGATATCGTGGCTCCAGGTTCGAACAAGTACCCTGCCCCAACCGAGTTCTAATTCCGCATGATGGTTCTGTTCTTCACAAATGGCGCCAACCTTGTTGACGAATTCTAATGCAGTTGCAAAATCTGGAAAATTCCATACTCGTTCCAAATGGTGGTCTTCAATGACTTTCCAATCGGGATGGGCTGCCATTCATTCAACCCCACAGATGATCGTCGTCTCCACCCTTGGTCTTCTTCTCCACATCTTCGTGGATTTTGGTTCGGCGTTTCTGGTCTTCACGCTCAAACTTGAGTAGTTCCTGATCGTCGATGTAAGCGGGCCTCATGTGTGCAATCAAGCGAACCTCGACGATTACATCGCGTGCGATATAGCGGTAAACACCGTCGGTGTCCAAAATTTCTACACTCATTTTGTTGGTTCCAATCAGGCGACCCCTTACCCATTCATCAGCCCCTTTGGGCAATGACCGAGCATCGAGAAGGACCTCGACTAAATCATCGCGCCTCATACCAGCTCGGCGGTCGAGAAGTGGTCCTGTGAGCACATCTTCGCATACTTCGGGCTTGCCAAGGGTTTCCCAAATTGAGAGGGCCCAATCGGGTAGGTCAGGTGAATCATTTGGCATCGGAATCGAACAGCCCAGTCATTGGTTGCTCTTGAACCGATGGGTTGGAACAGCCTCTTGTTTGAAGAGGGATGGTCTACGCCGCAATGGTGAGGGGAACGCATGGTTTCAGTCGTTTGGAGAGCAATTCCAACCGTTTTGACCGTTGAGGAACTCCTCGATAAGGCGTTCAGTAAGGCGAAGAAGGCCGGCGATGCTGTTGTCGACAAGGATCGTGTGTATCGAACTCGAAAACAGATGACAAGAATGGTTGGTTCTGCCGGCGATTCACTCTCATCAACCCTTTTGGCTTGGGTTCGACGTTGGCCTAGTCTCGACAAAATGTCTGAATTTGATGTGGCGATGGTCGAGGCGGCTGTGGGATGCGACGATTATAGACAGAGTTTGGGGGCTTGCCAATGGGCTGCCGAGAAATGCGTAGAGATTTCACAACAGAATGCCAAAAAGTTGCGGAGAATGGTCAATCTCCCTCCAATGCACGAGACCCGGAGAGAAGCCTATGGTCGTATTTCCAGTATCATGGGTCGAATCGACAAGAATCTCGATTTCCTTCGCGAAGCTCGAGATATACTCAGGACCTTACCAATGATTGATCCTACCGAGCCATGTTTGGTGGTCGCCGGTGCACCCAATGTCGGCAAATCCGCCCTCATCGCATCCATGTCAAGCGGCAAACCGGAAATCGCTGCCTATCCATTTACAACACGGCAATTGCATGTGGGCCATTTTGTCAACCGGCGCATGAAATACCAACTCGTCGACACTCCCGGTCTTCTGGACCGTCCAATGGAGGAACGCAACCAAATTGAGATGCAAGCGATTGCAGCACTGGAGCACGTTGGCGATCTCTGTTTGTTCTTGATGGATCCATCCGAATCCGGTGGCACCAGTTTGGAAGTACAGACCAACCTGCTCAACGAAGTGGCAAGTTTGTTGCCCCAAACCCCTTTGATTGTCATCGACGGTAAAGGTGATCTTCTAGAGAATATCGATGCCGAAGAATGGGCAGCAGTTTGTGAGATGGAAGCCGCATTGAGCGAAGATCCTGATGGACCCATCCCCGAAATTAGAAACCCGGATACAGGCCACCTTGTCATCAGTGCAACAGAATCAGCTGGTATCGAGCGTTTGCGATACGAAATCATTGAGCGAATTGGTGAAATGAGAGAAACAGATCCACTCTCACTACCTGAAAATTGGCACGTGCGCGACGATTCAGTTTGAATCAAATCGTCGTCACATGACCACAACGAACACAGAATACCTTGCGTTCAGCCACCGCAGGCTCAAGTCCACCGATATCGATGGCCGCCCCACATCCACTGCAGTTGAACCCACTCATGTTCCACCCCACCCACATTCGGTTCTTGAAAGCCACGCAAAGACTCAGTCCTTGCGAGCCTTTGCAACCATAGGGAATGCCATGTGCATTCCAGATGCACACAAACCGAGGCCTGCGAGGGTAAGAATCACTTCAACCCAAGTTGCGAGATGCACAGACCATTCGGTCGAAATTTCATTGTCCTGGAGTTCAATGGCTCCTTGATCACCGCCAGTTACAAATCGAACACTCCCTGGCTCCAAATCGTGTCCGATGGTCCCTTCATGGTCAGGGCCCCCTGCGAGGAATTCGTAATCTGAGGCGGTGCAATTTGTCAAACCGGTATCCCCTGGTGGGCAAGATTCTGCGTATTTGGAGTCGACAATACCAATCCAAGCCGCATCATCCAATTCCATTGAGATATCAAGGTGAACATCGAGCAAAAAGAATGCGGCAGGTACATCGAGATCAGATTCAGACATCCCGGTCGCACATTCGTCTTGTGTTCCCACACATGGCAATGCAGGAATTTCATCGTCTATGGTTCCAGAGGCGAAGCCAAAGAAGGAAACCAATACCAAAAGCAAGCACAGCGACCCTGTTGCAAAAGGAAGCAAAGACATGACTCTGACCATGATTGACATCGTTTCACCTCTAGGCACTCGCCATCAATTGTAACGCCAAAGCACCCACCATGATTGCGGGTGCGACGTAGAGTAGAATATTCCACCGTTTTCGCTGACGGTCTCGACTTTCGTATTCCTCAGAACATTTCGTTTGACCACAGATTGCCGGGTCTCGGTTGAGTGCGATGGGACATTGACAAATGGCACAATGGCGATGTGGAGCTACGTAGGCGTTCGAACTGGCTGATTTCGGCAAACCTGTTTTACCGCCTTTCCGTTTCTTCTCGCCTGCCTTCGAACTCTCGACATTGGCGCGAATCTGATCTGCGAGTTTCTGCTTGTCTGCCATATTCTCATCCCACCTCAACACGTGTCCCAATGAAGGACTTGCCTGCCAAAGCATCAGCAATCCGCCCCAATTCTCTTCCATCAAGAACTGCCAATGGCAATTTGTTGTCAATGGCTGCCTGAACTCCGATGGGGTCAATGACTGCCGAACCTCCTGCTTTACCATGTACTGGTGGTCCGACAATTTGTTGCAACTCAGACAGCGTCATAGATTCTATAGGGTGGGCTTCTGAGTCCACTCTCGGGTCTGATGAATAGACGTGTGAAACATTTGTTGCAATCAAACATCTGGCCGCATTTGCTTCGATCGCCAGTCGGATTGCAACATTGTCTGTGGTGTGCCCTGGCCGGGTGCCTCCCATCACGACTATCTTGTGCGCACCAAGGCCTCTAGCAGCAGATGCAACATCCGAGGGTATTCCTGCACAAACATCCAGGTCGGCACCTTGCAATATTTGGGCGACAATCGCGGCATTCAATCGAGTCGCAGCAATCCCGATTTCATCTAATGCAGCGACGTCGTCAAGGACCGGTTTTGCTAGTTCAATCGCCTCACGGGCCGGTGCTCCCCCTCCAACAACGATTCCAATCGGTGTATCGCAGGCTGAAAGAAGGTCTGCCAGTGAGGAAAGCCAGGCGTGCCTCTCACTCTCTTCTGGACGCAGTAAACTGCCACCAAGTGCGAGGACCAGAGGGGCTGCCATCATTGTAGTCGTATCGGTGACGATTCATGACACCTTCCCTTCCGGGCGGCTATGCCGCCGGAAGGATTGATGAGGGCCGAGGCAACGGCAAGGTTGAGGAAGCGCTATGTCCGATGAACTTGAGATGCAGCAGCGCCGTCTCAAAGCGAGGAATGCATTGGATGATTTGAGCAACATGCGAGGGATGGGAACCGAGCTTGTTACCGTGATTATTCCTCCTGATAGGGCCATCCATGATGTCCGCCAACAATTGTCTCAAGAATTGGGGCAGGCATCCAACATCAAGTCCAAGCAAACCAAGAAACACGTTTCAGATGCGATCGAATCCGCAATATCATCGATTAACAACATGAAGTCAACGCCTGAAAATGGCATTGCTCTCTTCACCGGTCACGTCATTGTCGGTAATAACAAGACAAGAATGACAACGATTGTCATCGATGACCCTCCAGAACCCTTCCGATCATTTCGCTATCGATGTGACAGCACGTTTGAGGTCACGCAGTTGGAAGACATGCTGATCGACAAAACCTGTTACGGAATTTTAGTCATTGATCGTGGAGAAGCCGCTTATGGTTTGGCCAGCGGAAAATCGGTGCACTGTCAGGAAGAAATTCAA
>Ga0208764_10002327_pt1 | contig 11978 bp, 7 predicted proteins | sample ETNtaG_18_FD_185762 | JGI IMG/M metagenome (GOLD analysis project Ga0208764, IMG submission 185762) | Marine microbial and viral communities from oxygen minimum zone, Eastern Pacific Ocean - ETNP201302SV91 (SPAdes) (version 2) | ecosystem: Environmental > Aquatic > Marine > Oceanic ... | reverse complement strand
TCGTAAAATCACGAACGCGCACCCAACTTCACCTAGTCGTTCATCTGGAACACCGATCAGCGCAACATCCCGTATGCTCGGGTGTTCTCGTATCATGTCTTCAACTTCAGCAGGGTACACATTGAACCCTCCGACAATAATCATGTCTTTTATTCTGCCAAGAATCTGGAAGTAGCCATTTTCGTCACAGGTTCCAAGGTCACCAGTGTGTAGCCAGCCTTCTTCGTCTATTGCTGATGAGGTCGCTTCGTCATCGTTGAGGTAACCATCCATCACTGCATATCCACGAACGACAATTTCTCCCTTCTCTCTAGCTTTCAATGGGTTATTTTTATCATCAACAATCCGTACTTCAAGGTCTTTCGATGCTTTCCCAATAGTTGTAGCGATTATTTCGGGGGTATCTGAAGCGATTGTATTCGTTGCTGTCCCGCATTCTGTCATCCCATAAGCTTGAACAACCCGGTCGAAGGTGAGCTCATCCAACATCCTTTGGATGAGGTCAACTGGTACATCTGCTGAACCGGTTAAGGAGAACCGGAGAGAATTCACGTCATACTCATGGAGTCGCGGATGTTCGAGAAGGGAATGAAAGATCGTAGGGGGTCCAGGGAAATAGGTGATGCCCTGATCTTGGATTATTTCTAACACTTGGTCGACATCAAAAACAGGAAACGGGTAGATAGTTGCGCCGCTAAATAGGGCGGGAACCCAACCTCCTGTATATCCAAAAACGTGAAAGAAGGGATTAATGACGAGCATCCGATCAGCAGAGGTAAGTTGGTTCTCTTCTATTGTATTAAATGTCTGACGGACTGTCGGCTCGTGGCGATGCCGGACTCCTTTAGGTTTCCCTGTGCTACCTGATGTGAACATGATGTCACATAACGTCGTAGCCGAAACTCCCTTCAGGGTTTGAGCGAGCAAATCGTCATCAATGCTTTCAGCGCCGGAAAGGAAAGAAGAAAATGAACGGTCTTCAGTGTCAGCTCCGTTGATATCGATTGTCTTGATTCCACCTTCTCCTCTTGCCTTTGTTGCAGCTTCTTCACCTTCGATACCCATAAAGCCATCGGCGGTGAAAAGCATCTTTGCTTCAGTTTTTTGCAATGGGTATGAAGCTTCCCCGGGTTTGTATCGTGTATTGATTGGAACGAGTGCAGCACCAACGGATTGAATCCCTAGCGCAATCACGATCCATTCCGCCGAATTCGGAGCCCATAGCCCTACTCGGTCACCTTTCGTGATCCCAGCTGCAATGAAGGCTTTCGCACATTCAACAACTCTTGAATCCAGCTCTTCGTAGGTCACTCTCTTTTCACCTTCAATGATCGCGAATTTGTCTGCATTCGCCAAGCACGAATTGTGTATGACAGCGGGAATGGTCTTTGGGTTATCCACTTGCTTCCTCGAGAAAATCTTGAATTTCTGCAATATCGTTTTGTATATCGGTGAAGTCGTGTGAAACATCCAGATCCCAGCCTGTGGTTAAAATGTAGTTTCCGAATTGCAGTTCAGATACTCCTTCCGGAATTGCCACACTTCCGGTTCCAAAGCCGTCGACGTACACAGCTTTCACCGCGTTTTCGAAATCAGCCATAACCGTGCTTTCCGGATTAGCTGCAACATACGTGAAGTCGTCAAATGCTTGTATCTGCTCCTCTGTCAACGTGGCTTGGGGACAAAGCAGTGTTGTTTCCACCGCATAGTGTTTAGTGAGCTTTACTATTCGCGAGTAGTGATTTCCTTCTATCCAAGGTTCCAAGTCATCGTCACTCAACTCAGGTCCCTCAAGAACCAATATATTGTCGATGCCATTCTCACAAAGAACATTGACGAACTCTGTTAAGAGCTCACCAACGATAAATTGATCCTTTTTGGTCGCTGGCGAGGGAATAGCAAGATCGACAGCCAGAGTCGCTGGACCAGGGATGGCGCACACTACTTGGTGGCTGGCCAAAGCTCCTTTTACACGACTTATGGCATCCTTAAGAATTATTACTTGGTCCGCCTCCCGAACTAAATCTGGATTTGTATCAGTAGACCCCCCCGATTCGACCATGGGGAAAGCACCATCACGATCCACGCTACAACCCACAGCCTCAGCCCATAAGGTTGTATCAAAGTTCACACATGCGACTGGGAGGTTAAATAGCTTTGCACTATCGATAGCCCCTGACGCCATTACGCTGGCGTCAAGGGCCATCTCTCGAAGGTTCACCTGCCGGATCTTTGAACCCATGGCATATAGCCACGGGACAAAAGATCCAGACAGAGATGTGTTTTGCGGTTCGGAACCGCTCTTGGTCATGCAACAGTTCCTGGGAACTCCCCAAAGTATTTAAGAGCATGCTCTGGAGGGCTTTGCTGTTCCCATTCCTGAATGAATTCGCTGTATGGTTTTCCGATTTGTTTCCGTTCATCACGGGTTTCATCGCGAAGCTTCTCGGTCTCTTCTGCTTCAACCATGAAACTTTCAGGATCATAGGCAACCTTGTAGATTTCCTTCGCTGTGAAGTCAGAAATAACTCCAGCACGAAGATCTTCTACAACCATTTGCGGGCTTCGTTCAAGGACATCTCCCCATCCGCCGCCACCGGCTCCAACCATCATCCAGACATCACCGTCAGTAACGTTTAGAGCTGGATACGTTGCATAATCAAATTTGTATTCACCTTCGCAAAGACGGTTCTCTACGAGATCACCGGTTGAAGTCGGTGCATCCCATTCGCCTGAACGCATAAGGTCAATGACATTTGATCCAAGGATGTAAGCGCCTGGTGTCGTATTCCCTGCGTAGCCGCCGAAAATTCCGGGAGCTGTGGGGAATTTCGTACCAAAGCCCATTGTTCCATGTGAAAGGGCGTCGGGAACCTTGTGAGCAACATAGGCGGTATCTTGACCGGATCCTCCTCTGAACTTTCCAAAGCCGTGACCGTCTCGAGCTATTCGGCTATAGACCTTATAGTACGGTCCACGGATTTCAAGCTGTTCAGCGTCGTTTGTATCCATGTAGTTACCCCATATTCCGGCAAAAACATCAACACCATCGGCATCTGGACGAGCACCGCCACCGGATCCGTTTACTGGATCCACGTAGAGGTCTGCTGCGAGGAGACCATGCTGGTTAACACCAACACCATATCCTCCTACAGCGTTAGCACTCTGAGTAGCGCTGAGCTTATCCCTATGGTCGCTATCAAATGCCATCTTCATAGTTGCACAATGGGCAGCTGCCTGAAGAAGGAACGTTGGCCAGAGTGAACAGGAAACAGCAGCATCAGCTGATGCACTGAGGCATGTTCCGTCAGGAATTTCCATTTCTATCTGATCGAGAAGACCAACACTTGGTGGCACGTCACTAAGGAGGTAGCTGAAGAAAGGATTCGCTAGGGTCGTCACTGGCATGGATGCATAAGCGTTAAAGGAAAATGGATTCTGCGGTGAGGTACCTTCGAGTTTGACGGTAAGTTTGTCATCCTTCTTTGTAATGGCGCAATGGATGCGCTGTAGTCCCATATCACCACCTACTCCATCGATGAACACCGTACTTCTATAGGTACCATCATTGAATTCCATTAAGCGTCGGCGGACCTGGACGCGCCCATCATCTACACATCTGCGAACAGCGCCGATAAAGATTTCCGAACCGAGGGTTTCAGCAAGATCTTTGAGGCGACGAACCATTCTCGTACATGCCGCTACGCGAGCTTTGATATCAAGAATTTGCTCATCGGGGACCCGAGTCATATTTCCAATTGACTGGACAAGGTCCTCTCTGAGTCCAAAGTTTGTACCTATCTTGTGTGGAAGAAGCCGAACTCCATCGCTCCAAGCATTAGTAGACATAGCGGAGAGGCCAGGCTCCATCGCACCAACGTCAGCCTGATGAGCGACAGCACTAACCCAGCTGACAAGAACCCCATCGACGATCACTGGCATGAACGCAATTTGGTCGGGAGTGTGGGTTGCGCCATAAATTGGGTCAGTTGAGAAGAAAATATCTCCATCTTCTATCCGCACTGAGGTATCAGTGCCCCATTTAGACAGTGTGTACTTCACGGGAAGTTGCCCACTGAGCGCATGGTAGTAGACACCTGCGGCCGCGCTTGACATATCTCCACACGCAGTATAAATACCGGTTCCGCTATCTTCAGAACGCAAAGCAGATGAGACACCTAATTTCGCCATTACCTCCTTCCCTTCAGTCGCTATGGTGGCGAGCTTATGGCGGAAAATGGAGAACTCGATGTCGGACATTTCATCCGCATACTCCTCCTCCAAGCTCGTTTGGGGCTCTGGATTCATTCGTGCAAACAGATCTTCGATGTTTGTATCGAACTCCGGCATAATTACTTCTTGAATATCTTCTTGAATACTCATATTTGTATTTCTCCTTTTTTGTTAAATTATATTTAATATAGCTCGAATTTCTCTTTCGTTCAGTACTGCGAAATCACAGCTGACTCATGTTCATCTATCTTACATTCCCACCCATCAGGAATAGGAAGACTTGTCGTATCACTCTCGACAAGCACAGGTCCTGTCACGACATTACCGGGCTCTAATCTGCCCAAATCATAAACAGAAGTTGTCCGGTAACTGCCTTCCCAGTACGCTTCACGAGTTCCTAGAAGCGCACCGCCTGGATCTGTTTTACCTAGTTTACGTGCCGGTAAACGTCCACGCTCCGATGGGATAGAAGCTCGTAAGCGGAAGAGGTTGATTTCAACCCCGCCTGTTGGATAAGCAGATCCAGGTCCCCACAGTTCAATATATTGTTCGGAAAATGCATCTGCTAAACGGCTAACATCTTCCTCATTCTCCACTCTTAATACTGAAGATGGAACCACGGTGTTTTGGAGTTGTGATCCGTACCTCATTTCAAGCTCCAATAAAAAGACGGCATCGGACGGATTAAATCCATCTTCTTCTAGACCTTGCCGTGCTTTTTCAAAGAGGCCATCGACTGCAGCATTGTAGGCATCAGCATCTAGTGCAATGTCATTTGTTCCTGGTGAAAGGACTACCATCATAGAGTCATTTTGGTATATGTGAGAGATATCCGAGACAGCAGAACCAAAGGCGCAGAATACTGGTGAAAAGCGGAACACATATATTGGTCCTCCTGCTCCGAGGTGAGTTGTGTACCCAACTGCATGGGTTGCACCGGCCCCGCCAAATGCGAATACTGCAAAGTCATCTGGCCGTAACCCTCGTAGGGCAATGTTCTTGAACAGGTCATTTCCAGCATGTCCGTCAACGGTAAGCTTGACTGCCGCAGCTGCTTCGGCAACGTCCATACCTAGTGGTTCAGCGACGTTTGCTTCCATCAGCATGTGAGCCCGTTCAGCATTAAGACCTATTCTTCCTCCGCAGAATCTATCTGGATTGATGTAACCGAGAATAAGGTCAGCATCAGTTACGGTAGGCTCGCGGCCGCCAGTGTCGTAGCAGGCTGGGCCAGGCATAGACCCAGCACTTTGTGGCCCTACTTGAAGGCGCTGTGTTAGAGGATTTACCCAAGCTATGGACCCTCCCCCTGCTCCAATGGTGCTTACTTCCAGCATGGGAAGGCTTACAAAGAAGTTCTCAATGACAGGGTGATAGCTGTAATGCCTTGGGTTTCCATCAACGACGAGACTGGCATCGAAACTAGTCCCTCCCATGTCTGTGAGTACAGCGTTGGTTATTCCGTATTCTTCACAAAGACGTGCTCCACCGAGGAGCCCAGCGACCGGCCCTGAAGCATACGTGTTTAGGGCGGGCGTTTTGATGACCTTACTGACTGCACCAGTGTTATTTACCAGCAAAATAGGTTTCGAGTAATTTCTAGCACGAAGTTCATCACTCAGCGACCGAAGGTCATGTGCAAGATCACGGTGCATGTATGCACTGAGAATTGTTGACATTGTTCTGGGATACTCACCGCTTGTTGGTGAAATTTCGTGAGAGAGCAGGACCGGCATAGCGCCGAGGTATTTCTCTGGGTACAGCTCGTCGATAATTTCGCGAACTTGAATTTCATGCACTGGGTTCTGGAAACCCCAAAGGAGAGAAACAACGAAACCCATCGCACCCTTATCTACCAGAGAATGGACCTGTTCAACTACGCTGTCCCTATCAAGAGGAGCGATAACTTCGCCTGACCAATCAATTCTTTCTTTGACCCCAGCAATCATGTCTCGCTGGATAATGGGTTTAGGTTTGTGTGCATTGGCCTTGTTTCGAATTTCTTCAGGTTGTCGCCCGTCAACCCACGAACGCGCTCGTCCGATGAGGGTGACATCTTCAAATCCCTCGGTAGTGATAAGCCCTAATTTGGGGCCGGTTCGCTCAATAAGTGTGTTAAGGGAAATGGTCGTGCTATATGAGACAGAAAGACAATCGTCGAGGAGCTCTTCCAGGCTCAAATCAATAGTTTCTGCTGCTGCTTCAATGGCGCGAAGTGCCCCGACTGAGACATCGTATTTTGTCGTCGATGACTTCCCGATGGTATAACCACCTTCATATGAAACATAGCAGTCAGTGAAAGTACCTCCGATGTCAAGGTCAACGGCTATGTCTTTAACTTTTTGTTTTGTTTTTGCCATAACTGGTCGGCTCCTTATTTTTCTTCGTTACCTGCGTGCTTAGCTTTAAGTTGTTCAATATCGATTTCCATGTCGTGAGTGAGCGGATGACCAGGAGGAAGGTACTCAGTATCGATGAGGACGCCGCAATTCGGGCAATAGCACTCAACAATTCGGCACCATCCGGGATCTGGTGCGAAGGTATATTCACCTTCGATGATCGGTTGATGGATTTCTTCCGGACTTCTATCTCTGATTAGACAGCCTTCTTTGTAGTTCTGTGTGGCGGCGCCGAGCCCATGTCCACATTTGTTGCATTCCCAGGTCTCAGCGTCGAGATTAATATCCAGGTATTCTGCTACTTGAACTTTGGTTGGTGTTTGTTCTGCCATTTTTTTCTCCTAGCTATCTTTGGATCGCAGTACGATATTTTTTGCCCCATCGATGCACGCATTACGGTTTTGCGTAACAAAGATGGTCGTGAAGTCTGACTCGATAATTGCTGGACCTTCGACTAGGTCTCCGGCTGATAAAGCTAGAACTTCATGAACAGGAACCTCCTCAAAAGTGTCTCCGGTCCACACTGACCGAGAAGACCCAGCATCTTTGGGCTGATAATCTCCCGAGAAATCTGGATTTTCCAGCTCTGGATGTGGTGAAGGAGCAGTGGCCTTTACTCGGACGCTATCCCACACGACAGAACTTTCTTCGCCAGAAGCTCCAGATGACAAGATGCTTTTCGCTTCTGCTATGACAGCATCTGTGACTTCGCTCTCAAGAGCAACGTGAGCTTTGGTTTGTGGATCAGCTTCTAAGGTAAACCCTGCCTGAATTTCATAGGTTACGCTGGATGCATCAAATCCTTCTCCCAACATGTCCCTTTGCGCCTCTTCTTTCATACCGTCAACCATTTCGTCAACGGAGACGTTGGATGAATCCTCGATCACAGATGTCTCATAAAGGTGGCTGATATCCATCCGTGAAGACCCGTAGGCACTGAAAACCGGACTCATCGGGAAACAGTAAGCCGTAGAGACATTAATCAGGTCAGCGACTGTCGCTACATGGGTAGGACCTCCACCACCATAAGCAAAGAGCACATCAGCGCTTATATTTCGGGCCTCGCCATAAGAAGTAAGGCCATCAGCGATTACTTGATCAACAGTTTGTCGTATTCTCCATGCGGCTTCCTCAACGGAAATCCCTAGAGGCTCTGCAATATTTTCAGAGATTCCCTGACGGGCTTTTTCGACGTCGAGATTTCGGCCGCCCCCAAGGAACGTTTCAGCATCTAGGTAACCCAGAACTAGGTTCGCATCGGTCACTGTCGGTGAGTCACCCCCTAGCCCGTAGCACATCGGCCCGGGATACGCCCCGGCACTTTGGGGTCCTACTTTTACGTCACCGTCTTCGACGCGGGCTATTGATCCGCCGCCGCCGCCCAGAGACTCAGCAACAATGGCGGGGACGTCAATGCTTACACCGTCGACAGTGACAGAACTTTCGACGCCCTTCCAAATCTCGCCTACAGCTCCGATATCGGTACTTGTCCCACCAATGTCTAAGGTAAGGCCTGATTCTACGCCAATATCAGCACCCAATTCGTTGCTACCTACAAGTCCTGCGGCAGGGCCAGAATTGTATGTGTGCGCTGCGACGCTTTTCGCCACCCGCGCTACTGAACCATTTGCATGCACCACAAGAAGTGGCTTTGTATAACCACGTCTACGTATCTCTTCTTCTGCCTTATACAAATGCCTCGCCAACCCATGGTGGATATAGGCTGAGATCAATGCGGTACGTAGTCTAAGCCCATCATCTCTACTTTGGGAAACTTCGCTTGATACCAATGTTGGTAAAGAGCCAAGAAAATGTCGAGGAAATTCATTCCGCACTATTTCGCGGATCTGTGTTTCCGCAGCATCATTCTTGTGACTTCCTTTAATCCCAACGACGAGGCCTCGAGCACCTGCTTCTAGAAGTTCTATGACCTTTTTCCGGATTTGGTCCTGAACTATTTCACCCTCAACTTCTCCGGTTTCTCCTATTGAGACAGGAACACCCAAAACAAGATTTTGCGAGAGAAGCCAATCATATGCTGACCCTTCAGCTGCTTCTCCGTAGAGATCCCCTTCATGGCCATCAGAGACAAGGACGCCTAGGTTCGGGCCAGTCCGTTGAATAATGGTGTTCGTTCCGTATGTGGTTGAATACCGGATAACCGAAGTTTGCTTTAGGGTTTCAGTAAGGCTCATGCCGAGACGCTCCGAAGCTGTCTCAAGGCAATTTAGAAACCCTTCTGTTAGATCATGAGGTGTTGTATCAACTTTAACGCTAAAGGCTTCACCATCTTGAGTGATGAAACCATCGGTAAAGGTTCCCCCCGTGTCTATATCAATAGTGATGCTCACAAGATCTCCATTTTCTCTTTTATTTACGCATGCGTAAAAAACTAATATTTTTTTATTTGTATTTCAACTTTTCTTATATTTTTATTCTCTTTTTCAATCCTTAAATACTTTTTCTATAAGTCCGGATGCGGACACCGAGATGACCAAGAATCCTCCAGTCACAATCGGTGGCCAGTAATTGGGCCAACCCATTAGCGCTATGCCGCTAAATGTCACTTTCAGAAAGAGGACACCAAAGAACGTTCCGAGGATATTGAATTCCCCATTTCGGAATGTCACTGCGCCTAAGAAACAAGCGGTGAATGCTCCAAGGAGAAAAGGGTCACCAGCGGTGGTTGATGCGACTCCAGTTCGTGCAGCCAATAACGCACCTGCACCAGCTGCGCACATGCCGCAGATGATGAACCCCAAGACACGATACCGAGAGACTCTAATACCGGAAAGGCGTGCCGCTACTTCATTTCCGCCGATAGCATCAAGTCGCCTTCCTGCCACTGTCCGACTTATCACTAGACCGAGAATGAGCAAAATACCAACCATAAACCACAAAACCAGTTTTGGGTGAAGGAAGTGCCAATCGGGCCATTGCGAGTTTGCTAATTTTTTAAACCTATTATTCGTTGTAATGTCACGGTCGGCCATCCAGCGATGAACTCCAACTAGCACTGATCCGGTTCCTAAAGTCGCTACGAAAGCATTGATACCGAATCCGGTAACGATCAGGCCGTTTATTAGACCTATGAATGCCCCGACGGCTAAAGCGACCAGAACTGCAAAGAGTATTGTCCAGTTCCCTGGTTGAAGCGTCTTATCAACAACTGAATCAGGGTCTAAAAACTCTACTGCGGCAACTCCTCCCAACCCTATGGTTCCAGCGATGGAAAGGTCAAAATCACCAACGATAAGTACTATCGTCAACCCGCCAGCAACGATCGAAGCGATGGCAGTATTGTTCAGGATCACGTGCCAGTTCGCAGATGTGAAAAATTTATCAAAGCGCATTATGCCGAAGAAGATTATTTCAGCTACCAAGACTCCAACCGGAGCCCATCGAGCAAGCTTCTTGGCATCGACATTACGTTGTCGTTTAGCTACGACTGTTTGCTCGACGGTCGACATAAAGTACTGTTCCTCTCTCTTTTTTTAAGTGGGGTGGCGGGTAGTTCCCGCCACCCCACTATTTACTTTTTCTAACTTCCTACAGAGTGTGTCTCTAGTAGTCGGTTACAAGTTTGCTTGTCTTATATATGGGTGGTGGGTTGAAGTATCCGCCGGTACCTGCCGCAGGTGGCTCCTGCCCAGGTTGAATAATGGTAGCTGTCATCAGCGTATGCTCTGGAAGTGGTACTCCAGATAGAGCCAATGCCAGATATTCACATGCAATCGCACCAATTTGCGAGTTAGCAGCTGCAACCGTTGTTTGGATTTGCCCTTGTCTCATCATTTCGAAACCGGTTTCTTCGTCACCGGTGTAACTGGACACAAATACGTCACCAATCTTACCAGCATCTTCTAGCGCTTGAACTACACCCGCCGCTGGAACATCCCAATGTGAATAGATAGCTTTGATATCAGGGTGCGCTTGCAAAGCTGCTTCTGTTGCTGCGCGGAATCCTTCTACCGTGCCGTCACCGATAATTTCAACTACTTCAATATCGGGGTAGGAATAGCCAATAACAGCATCGACCATATGTGTTCTGACGTCGAGGGTTTCAATACCTGGAAGGATAGCTATACCAAGTTTCCCAACTGAATCCATTTCATATCCAATAATTTGGAGAAGAAGTGGAGTTACGCCCCAGTCGTGCTCTTTAATATCAATGGAGCCTGGCTGGTCGAACGTATATGTTCCGACAAACGGTTTTCCAAGAGCATTCATTTCATCAATAATCGGGCGGAGGACAGCACCGGAGTTCGATACATTCCAGATCGCATCATCACCGCGAGCTATGAATGTTTCCCCAGCTTGCAAAGCGAGCGTTGGATCAAAGTTCGCATCGACTACATCCAATGTTCCGCCGTTGGCTTCGACAGTTGGTGCACAAACCTCTGTCTGAATCGTTGCTTCAGGAACCTGAAGAACTCTAATTACGCCGATAGTTTTACCTTCAAAGATACTGAAGTCAACTTCAAGACCTGATTGGCTCTTTTCTGCAGGGAGAACTCCTACCCAGCCCATTTCTTCACGAGGCGTTACTCGGGTATCTCCAGTTGCAGTGAGTTCAACAGTGTCACTTGATGAATCAGCACTATCGCTTGAGGTATCGCTCGAACTATCGCTCGAACTTTCACTTGAGGTATCACTTGCAGCTGATGAAGACCCGCTGTCATCATCACCACCGCATGCCGCAGCAACAAATGCAAACGCCACAAGGATCGCAAGTATTCCCATGATTTTTTTGCTTCTCATGTATTTCCTTTCATATTTTTTTCTTTTTTTATTTCTTGGTTCATGCAGCCTCAGCTTTATAGCAGGCTTGCAAGATCTCATTTTCTGTTGTTGGCCCATCGAGAAGACCAGCCACTTTTCCTTCATTAAGAACAAGGACTCGATCAGAAACATCAGCTATTTCTTCAAGTTGTGAAGAAACTACGATTACGGCTGAACCCGACGCGGCAAGCCGTCGGAGCTCTAGGAGAATTTCGGATTTTCCAGCTATATCCACACCTTTGGTCGGTTCATCGACAAGAAAAACTTTTACTTCTCCACAGAGCCACCGCCCGACAACGACTTTTTGTTGATTTCCTCCAGATAATTCCCGGACAAGCTGGCGTGGACCTGTTGCTTTGATCATCAAATGATCGATCTGTTCCTTGGTTTTTTCATTTTCAGAACCAACATTCGGGATTTTAAGAATCCCGCGTGCGAAACGGCTTAAATGCGATATGACTGTATTCACCCTTATGGACCTATCAGAGAAAAGTGCCTGGTCTCGCCGGTTCTCTGGGAGCATTGCTATGCCTTTAGCAACAGCATCTGCAGGCTGAGTGAATT
>Ga0208764_10002324_pt1 | contig 11988 bp, 10 predicted proteins | sample ETNtaG_18_FD_185762 | JGI IMG/M metagenome (GOLD analysis project Ga0208764, IMG submission 185762) | Marine microbial and viral communities from oxygen minimum zone, Eastern Pacific Ocean - ETNP201302SV91 (SPAdes) (version 2) | ecosystem: Environmental > Aquatic > Marine > Oceanic ... | reverse complement strand
CTCTATATTCATTTTCAAATCTATAGCAGTAATTTCAGCTCTAGGAACCATAATATCTCTTGCTTTTATTTCAGATAATTCAAGAGCATTTTGAAAAATTTCAATTTCTGTATCAATATCTTCTGAAGAATTTTGAATTTCACTTTCAATATAATTCTCTAATTCAATTTTGGTGAAAGAAAGCCTAGTCTCTTTTGTATTTGTATTAAAAAATTTATTTAAGATAAAATCTGAAATTAATGTAACTGTATTAGTTAAAGGGGAGAAAATTATATAGAAAATATATGCAGGAACTGCAAAAATTCTTATAAAAAAGTTAGAATATATTTGGAATATAACTTTAGGTATAAATTCTGCTGTAATTAAAATTATTACAGTTGAGATAGATGTTTGTATAAGAACTAAACTTAGTTCATTCATGTCATTAATTTTATTTATCAAAAGATTATTAAAAATAAAATCTCCCATAAAAAAACCATAAACAACCAGTGCAAAATTGTTTCCTATTAACATTGTTGAGATAAATTTTGAGGGTTCCTTTGTAATTTTTGTAAGAATATTTGAAATAATTCCAACTTGTTTTTTTTGAATTTCAAGATTTAATTTATCTGAAGAAACATAGGCAATTTCCATACCAGAAAAAAATGCAGAAAGAAGAAGGCTAATGATGATTATCATTTATTTTTATTTGAATATTTTTTTCTAAAATATCTTCTGAATAATGCCATAAAAACAGATAGTATTCCAAAAAAAACAAATATATATGCCTTTTGTCTATTTAGGTTCCAAGACTGAAAAACACTAATAATGGAAATTAGTGCAATTACCCAATAAATTATTTCTGAAATAATAAAACTTCTCATTTAGTATTAATTAGTATCTGAAACATTTATTGATCCCACTAAGTTCCCGGTTAATAAATCAGAAAACTCTCTATTTGAATCCAATCTATTCGCTATTATTTTATTATTATCATCAGTATATGTAAATTTTCCCTCTGTAAATAACCACTCATTCTCTGTGTCAAAATATAACTGATCTGAAAAAAGTGATTCTCCCAAGCTAGATATTATAACTACATTACCTTGAAAATCAATTAATCTAAATCTATTATAAATAATAGCATAATCAGAGGTAATGGTTGTTGTTCTATCATCATCAAATAATGTAACCTTTATGCCATCTATAAATTCAGAATAATTAATTGGATGGTTAGAAAAATCTTCATGAATTGGCGCATTAATTAAAGATTTTATTTTCATGGAATCCGTATATGTCATTTCAAAATCTTTTGCTATACCAATAGGGACCCTATCTGTTAGGGAAGAAGTACTGATAAATCCTGAAGTATCACAAGACATAAATTGAATAAATAAAAGGAATGGTAAAAAGCGATTAAAATTTGACATTTATAAATTTGGAACTTTAACACTTCTTCTTATCCAACATGAAAAGGTTACTGTCTTTCCTTGATTTCCTTCAGTAAAAATATCTGTTTTTGAGGGCGCTCTTCCATTATAACTTGCAACAAAATTATTGGCTGTTTTTCTAATTGAAGCATCCACTCTACCTGCCTTTTGAGCAGTTTGAGCAGCCAACCAATATACTGCTCTCTTATTAAATTGAGAATTCCCACAAGCATTTGCACTAGATGCATAAAGATTGGCAATTAATAAATATGCTTTACCCATAGAAGGTTGAAAGCTAAGCGCTCTTTCAGCATAATTTCTAGATGAAGTTTTTCTTCCAGAATTTTTTAGTTTTACCGCAATCCTATATAGGATATTTGCTTTTTTATAGTTATCTGACTCAAGTTCAACAGATTCTTGATAATACTTAAGAGCCTCATCACTATTACCTCTTTTATCATTTAGTATCCCCAAATAATAAGCCGAATCTGCTGAAGGATCAAGGCTATGAAGCTGTTCAACCAAAGTAACAAAGAGCGGGTCATCAGAACATTCTTTTCCATCTAACCTTCCTGCAGCTCTTTTAATCCATAATGCATTATTTTTATTTTTTTCAAAATTTTTAGTATAAAGTGGAATTAAAATATTACAAGTAGCGACCTTTGAAATTTTTTGATCAATAAGGGTTAGATATGAACTAACCGCATTTGAATTTATACCATATCTTCTTTTGCTACTAGATTCTTTAGAAGTTAAAGCTACCCCAGTTTCTTCTTTTTTTAGAATAACATCAATTTTTTTTGCAAGATCAATTTTTAAAGCATCAAACCTTTCTGTTAAGTCTTCATATTTATTAAATAAAACCTCTAAACTTACAGAGGAACTCCCAGATGTATAAAGTTCATAAGCAGTAATAAAATAATAGGCTAAAGGTTTGGGATTAGTAAAACTACTAACGTCATTATTATAAGCATATTCAAAAGTTTGATATATTTTTAATTTATCCTCAACATTATTGTCAATCATTGCCTGACCTTTACTGCTATAGATCTTACCTATTTGATTTACTCCTTTTCTTTGTGGAAAGTTAACAGCCCACTCATCATATAGTTTAAGTAGATCATTTATATATTTTTCTTTTTCTTCATTAGTAGAAGATTTTTTAATAAAATCCTTAAGAATTAATTCTCCATATTGATAAGTAGCTAAACTATATTTAGGACAATTAGTCCTAACAGACATCCAGGGTTCATATGCAGTTTGATAATTTTTTATTTTTGCTGATTCTGCAAATATTGAAAGTTTTTCTCTACAATCTACAGAAGAACTCTGAGAGTGAAGTTGAAAAAATGGAAACGTTAGAACAAAATAAAATAAAAACTTAGGGGTATTCATTTTAATTTTCATTAATTATACTTTCTTCTTATGAACCAAACATCATTTAAGGATAACCCTAATCTAAGAGAGAAATAATTTTCTTTAACAATTAAATTATTTTCCTCTCCAATTTGACCAAACTCAATACCAACATTGGCTTTAGAGAGTCCAGCAAGAGGGATTCCAACTCCCAAATTTAAGCTAAATTGATTTATAGGCAAATTATTTACAATAATACTTTTCTTCTCACTTCTAACTCCAAACCTATACACTACTCTCTTCCAAAAACTAGTTAACGAAGAATATTCTGGAATATATGATGCTCCAACTGAAATAGATTCTGAATCTCTATAATCTACATTATTAATAGTTAAAAATGTATTTTCAAAATTTGATGAAAACTTTTTTTCAAGTTGTGCTCCTACATACCATTTATTGCTATTTCCAAGACCTATTCCATATGTATGCTTTTTTGGAACTCTAAGCTCTGTAGATTTTAAACCCCTTTCTTCTAGATTAACTTCTACAAAATCCCCTAAACTACTGGCATCAAATAGATTTGTTGTTGAGGTATAAAGATCTTTTAAATTATTAGACTTTAAGACAGAACTTGGTGAGTAAGATAACATGATGTTAAATTTTAAATCTTCATTTATTGGTATATCTATATTTGAAGAAAACTGATAATTAAAACCTGAGATCTCAGAGGAGCTAGTAGAGAGGATCCCATAATTAACTCCTTCGTAAAGATCAAATGACTCATATTCAAATTTTCCAAAATTATAGTTCGATGTTACACCTAAAGATAAAAATCTTGTTAGGGGAAACCCAATAGAAAAAAAGACTCTATTTATACCTCCACTAGCAGCAAAAAGTCTTGTATTGATTGAATTTAAACTATTATATTCTTCGTTTGTCTGTAAATTAAATCCTGTTGAAGAATATGGCAGAACCCCAAAACCAAAACCAAACTTTTTTGTGGGTATACCTACAGCAATATAATTAATATTAGCACTTGAAATATATTCATTAGAAATAGTATTGGAAATATTTGAAGTTTTTAAAAAAGTTCCTACCAAATAATTTGATGTTTTTAATTTCGCATAAGATGCAGGATTATTTAAATTAACTTCTATTGAATCAATCTTTACATCAATTCCTCCCATAGATAAATTAGAAACATTTCCCGAAAAATTTATCTCCCCTAGTTCGTTTATTGAATAGGGTGAGCCGGTATTTGTTTGAGAAAAAATTATACTTGAACAAAACAGTAAAAGAGTTAATAAAAAATATCTATTCATCAAGAGTTTTTTTGTAAAATGTGATTTAAGCCATAAGCTAGAAAGTCTTGGTCAGCAAATATTACATTTTTTATCTTATTTAGCAAAAAGTTAGCCCCACCACCGCTAATAATTGTTTTTATTTTTGGGAACTCCTCCTTATGCCTTTCTATATTGTAATTAATCTCCCCAATTACACCATTAAAGATCCCAGCATGAATATGTTCTTCTGTAGACTCTCCAATTATAGATTCTATAGGCTTAAAATTAAGTTTTGGAAGATTAGAAGTATGTTCATGTAAACTAAAATATCTTAAATTAAATCCAGGTGATATCGACCCTCCGATATATTCTTTTTTTGAAGAAACTAAATCATAGGTAATACATGTGCCTAAATCAATAATTAATAGATCCTCATCAGGATATAAATTTAAACCAGCAGATACTAGAGCTACTCTATCCTCACCTAAAGTCTCAGATTTGTATTGATTTGTAAAAGGAAGTTTAAGATTCTTATCTTTTAAGGAAATTATTTTTGAAGTTTCAAAAACACTTGACAATTGTTCCCTTTTATCGTCAATGACAGATGAGTAAATTAACTTTTCAATAGATCCTTTATTTTTTATATCTAATATGCTATCATCAAACTTAGTAGATATAAAACTTCCTCTCTCTATTACCTTATCATAGTGAATAAAAAAATACTTAGTTAAACTGTTGCCAAAGTCAAAAATTAAGTTCATTGTAATATTTTATTATTCAAAATTACAGAAACATTTGAAGAACACTAAAATTGTTTTAAAATTAATATATTTGCCAGTGCTTTTGGTACCATAGCTCAGTTGGTAGAGCAAAGGACTGAAAATCCTTGTGTCCCTGGTTCGATTCCTGGTGGTACCACTAAAAAACCTTACACTTTAGTAGGGTTTTTTTATTTTAGCAGATATATGTTCAAAGAACTCTATAAAAACAAAGAATTACTTAGATTTTCAGTCTTTTTTGTCTGGCTGATTAATATTAGTGGATTTTTTGGTGTTTTATCAGATCAAAAAGATTTTTTTCTAAGCACGTCACCTTTTGCAATACTTATAACCTTTATTCTTTTAGTATTAAACCATGATTTCAAACAAAAAGGATTTCTTACAGCCTTAATTTCAATTTTTACTATTGGGTTTGTAGTTGAATTTCTTGGCGTTAATTATGATTTATTCTTTGGATCCTATGAGTATGGTAATAATCTAGGATATAAAATAGGTGGAGTCCCGATTATAATGTCTGTAAATTGGTTAGTACTTATATTTTTAACTGGGAGTTTCACTGAAAAAATAATTCCTAATTCACTTCCTCTAAAAGTATTATTTGCAGCATTATTAATGGTATTTCTAGATATATTTCTAGAGATATGTGCACCAAACCTTGATTATTGGAAATTTAATGAGGAAGTTGTCCCAATGAGTAACTATAACTCTTGGTTTATAATCTCAGCAATATGCCTATACATATATTTCAAATTAATAAAAGATAAAGAGTATGCTTTATCAATAAATATGCTAATAATTCACTTTGCGTTCTTTGGACTATTATCTGTTTTTCTGTAATTTTATAATAAACAAATCAATTATGAAATATTTATATACAATTTTGGCATTGGCTCTAATTACATCATGTGATAGTCCAATGCAAGATAATGGAGAGCCTGAAGGCCCTCACACATCAGCTGAATGGCAAATTTGGGCATATTCTACAGCTGCTCCTGACTATATAGCTGCTGATGCTGGTGTCCTAGGACCTGATATGAGTGTCTTAAGAGAAGGGACTAATGGTTGGACATGTTTACCAGTAAATCCAAGAGGACAATCTGATCCTGAAAATGGTTGGGTTGATGCTCACGAAGCAATGCCACTTTGTGGAGATGCTGAGGTATTTAAATGGATTTCTGCTTACCTAGCTGATGAGACTCCTGTAATGGATAAAGATGGGTATGCATGGATGCTGCACGGAGATATGGGTGAAGATAATACAACTCCAAAAACTTTAACAGAAGAAGAATCAGCTGAAGGTCATTGGATTGAATCTGGCCCTCATTTAATGAGAATGCCTAAAGATCCTTCATCACTTGAAGGAATGACATCTGATTTTACATCTGGTGCCCCTTACGTAATGTTTGGAGGAACTGTGTATTCTCATGTTATGTATCCTATGGCAGGTTACTATGATTATCAACCAGAATCTGCTCCAGAATAAAAATAATTTACATTTTAAAAAACCCTCACAATAAGTGAGGGTTTTTTTTTGGAATAATTTATATATATACACCTGATTTGTTTAAATTTAAATAATGGAATATTTGCTCATTATAATTGTACTTGTTGGATCTCTATTTGGACTTTATTTTTTCATTAAAAAACAAATTGAATCCAACTCTCTGGAAAGTAAGAAAGAGATTGAATCTAAGCTTGATAGTTTAGTAGAGGCATTTAAGCTAGAATCAGCAAAAAATTTAGCTAATCAAATCAAAGATTCTAAGCAAGATCAAAAGAATATGTCTGATACCCTAGAGAATGTTACAAAAGAATTACAAAAAATTAAAGGCACAAATGAGCAGGTTTTAACCTTTGCAAATCAAATGAAAACTCTTGAGAAAATTCTTGGTAATCAAAAACAAAGAGGAATTTTAGGAGAGATCCAATTAGAGAATCTATTATCTAATGTCCTTCCACCAGAGTTATTTCAAATGGAATATTCTTTTAATAATAATGAAGCTGTAGATGCTATAATTAAAGTTGGAGAATTTATAATTCCAATTGATGCAAAATTCTCACTAGATAATTATAATAAAATGATAGAAAGTGATGAAACAGATACAGATAGGTTAAATGATCTTGAAAAAAAATTTAAAAATGATATAAAAAATAGAATTGATGAAACTTCAAAATATATAAGGCCTAACGAAGGAACTCTTGACTATGCTTATATGTTTATTCCAGCAGATGGTTTATATCAAGACCTACTGAATAATAAGGTTGGATCACTAAAAATAAACCAAAGAGATTTAGTTTCTTATGCCTATGAAAAGAAAGTAATGATAGTCTCTCCTATGAGTTTATTCCCTATGCTTCAGGTAACAACCAAAGCATTAAATAATATGAAAGTTGAGGAGTCTGTTCAACAGATTCAAATGAATATTGAAAAACTAGATAATCACTTAAAAGCATATCAAACTTATCATGATAAGTTAGGCAACAGTCTTAGCGCTGTTATTAACCATTACAATGTAAGTAGTAAGGAGTATAAAAAAATTGACAAGGATATAACTAAATTAACTCCCAACAGAGTTAATATAAGCTTAGAGACTGAAACTTTAGAAAGACCTTTAGTTGAGGAGTAAAAAAAAAGCCCCCCAAAAGGAAAGCTTATTTAGTTGCCATACATAGACAACACACAACACTGTAAAGTTACTAATAATTATTTAATTAACTATTAATCTAATATTTCCCAACTAAAATACTCCCCATCGTAGACTACTGATACAGTATATGAATACTCCTCCTCATCTTCAATTGTTTTCAATACTCCTGAATACTCATTGTCAGATTTATGAACAAGTATAAGAGATTTAACTTCTAATCCTTCAACTTCTTGCTCTTCCCAAGTTTCTACCATACTAACCTGAACCTGTTCTGCCAATTCAGTTGTAGTCAATCGTGTATTAAGCTCACAAGAAGTCATCATAGTAAAGATTAGGAGAATAATTTTAGTAGTGGATTTCATAGCTTTTTTTTACAAATTAGGAATTTTACATAAAACAATCATCCATTTTTATTTACATATAATAAAAAGTCTTTTATAGATTGCTTAATATCTAATAAATCTGAGTTAAAGTGATTGATCATAATTGAAAAAAGATAATATTTTCCTTTTCTACTTTTTATAAACCCAGAATAATTATGATTATTCTTTAGAGTACCTGTTTTACCCCACACAAAGTCATCTTTGCCCTCCATTATATAATTGTTTGGAAAATTTTCTTTAATTCTTTCTAGTCCCCAATGATTATAAATTTCATTAAGAACATATATAATTGTTTGTGGTTTAACCATATTATATCTAGATAGTCCTGAACCATCAAACCATTCAATACCGTTTTGAATTTCTGGCCTTAACTTCTCTAAAGTTTTATCAATTCCATTATCTACTGAAATAGTATCGGTATAAGTATAACCAACATTTGCTAAAAGACTTTCAGAAGTTAAATTATCTGATTTTTTTAATATTGCTTGATAAATTTTTTCAGGAATTTTTGAATATAATTTTTTTGAATTAATTATTTTACTTGATTCATTTATAACTTCCTTCTTGGTTATATGTTTTATTAAACTATATGTAGTTTCATCTGACACAATGTATGGTATAAGTATTGTATCATTTGATTTTATCTTCAAAGGATTTATAGTAAAAATATTTTTGTTTTCTTGACGAATGTGAGATTTTTCAAATGTTGAATCAATATTTATATCAAAAAAATCTGGTTTAAATTTTAATTTGCCGTTTTCTGATTTTGTTACCATTATAACATTCCCATAAACAGGAAATGAATTCCTTTGTGGAGAGAAATATTCTATAAAATCATCCCATGCCCAAGCAGGTCCATATTTCAAAAGCTTATTTGGAACTTTATGATAAATAATAACATTTGCTGATCTAATTAGATTAGAGAGTTCATCATCTGGATATAAAGGGTGTTCTAATAATGGATATCCTGTAGGAGATATATGTAGGGTATCACTAATAAATTTATATTTTAAAGAATTAATTGAGTCTCCTGATTTAATTGAAGCTAATACAGTAAGTAGTTTAAGATTAGAAGCCGGAGTCATATACTTATTAAAATTTACCCCTTTAATTTTTCTATCTTTTTTTAACGGTTTAATTGCTATAGAAACATAAGCACTTTTAAGATTATCTTGAGAAGAGACCCACTTTTTAATTTTATTGTTACTTAACTGGGCATTTAAATTAAAACTGATTAAAAGAAAAATTAACGCTCTCAAATTGAATTATTTTATTTCATTTAGTTTCACTGGTCTATTCTCAATAAGAGATTTTTTTAAAAATTAGTTGCTTATGTAAGTGTAAGTCTGTCTGTATTTATATTAAAAACCTCCTTTATCTTCGATAAATTGTACTATTTCATCATAACTTGGAGAAAAACTACAACACCCCCGTTTTGTAACTAACCAAGCTCCACATGCATTAGCAAGTCTAAGTGATTTATAATCGTCCCAACCATTAATATACCCATAAATAAAGCCTCCTGCAAACGCATCTCCTGCTCCTAAAACATTTGTAATCTCAACAGGAAAACCTGGAATTTCATTAACTCTTCCATCATTATAATATGCAATAACACCTTTTGGTCCAGTCTTTAATAAAAGTAGTTTAACTCCTGAAGCTAAAATCATATTTATTGCATTCTGGAGATTACCTTCTATTTCTGGCTGTGTTATTGAACTATTTTTTATTTTAATTTGATTAGGATTTTCAATATTTAAGGATAAAACTTCTTCTTCAGTTCCAATCACAATATCTGTTATCTTAAGATATTCTTTGGTAACTTTTCCAAACTCTAAAACATCTTTCCATAAATTAGCTCTAAAATCAATATCCAAAAATATTGGAATATTATTTTTCTTTGCTTTAATAGAAATATCAAAAGAAGTCTTTCTTGACGGTTCTTCTGCAAAGGAAGTTCCAGTCATTAAAAATGATCTATAATTTGAAAAATCTAAATTCTTTAAATGATCCATTGATATCATCTTATCTGGGGCATTATCTCTATAAAAAACAAGAGGAAATTTATCCGGGGGGATTATACCGCATACAACTGCAGCACTAGTTGTTCCATCAATTGTTACAATATGGGAGGTGTCAACACCTTCATTATTAAGAGTGTTTATTATAAATTTCCCTATTAGGTCAGGTCCCACTGCCGAAACAATTCCAGTTTTTAAACCTAATCTTTGTGCACCTACTGCGATATTAACAGGTGGGCCTCCAACTCCAGTTGTAAGCTCTTTGATATCATTAAATTCAGCTCCAATATTTTTTGAATATAAATCTATAGAAGCTCTTCCAAAAGTTAATAAATCAATTTTCATTGTTAATATTTGAAGTTACCAAAATATTGAATAACAAGAGATAAAACAAAAATAACCTCTTGATAATCAAGAGGCTATTTTTTGTTAAATTAGATCGATGAAACAAATTGTAATCCTTCTTATAACTTTTTTATTAATTGGATGTTCAAATAAAATTGAAAATTTTAAATTATTGCCCTCAGTTCAAGAGCTAGAATTTAGCAACACTTTTTCAAACCTAAATTTTGAGAATATAAAATTTGCATATTCTCTTAACAATAATAAACTCCCAATCCGATTTGATTTTACTAATCATATTAAAAATAATAAACAAAGTGAATCTTCAATTGATTACCATATTGATTCTAGCTTAAATTTAAATCAAGAAGGATATAAGTTAAATGTTTTAAAAAATAAAATATCCATTGTAGCAAAAGATGCAGCTGGATTATTTTATGCATTTACAACTTTAGATCAATTAATTGAAGACAGTAAAGATCAAAATGTAAATCTCCCAATGCTTAGTATTGAAGACTATCCTCTAATTAAATTTAGACCTATTCATATAGATATAAAGCATCATATGGAAAATAAATCCTATTATTTCAATTTAATAGATCATTTAGCTAAACAAAAAATTAATGGGATTATCGTTGAATTTGAGGATAAGTTAAAGTATGAGTTAAGACCTGAAATTGGCTCACCTGATGCTCTCTCTATTGATTGGTGGATTGAACTAAGTGAATATGCAAATTCGAGGAATATCATGATCAATCCACTTGTACAAGGCTTAGGCCATGCTTCCTTTATTCTGAAACATGAAAAAAATAAGAATTTAAGAGATGTACCCAGCAGTGATTGGGCTTTTAATCCATTAAATTCAGAAACTTATGATCTACAATTTGATCTTTATTTGGATGCAATTAAAGCTACCCCTTTTGGAAAATATTTGCATGTTGGTGGCGATGAAGTTCATTTATTAAAAAGAGAAGGGAAAAGTGAATTAGAACTGAATTTAATTTGGTTAAATAAAGTTTGTCAATTTGCAGAAAAACATAATAGGATTCCAATTTTTTGGGATGACATGCCATTAAAACATGCAGGTGTTTACGGGCCTATGTTTGATAGTGAGATAAGTAAAGAAAAAGTAGATGAAATATGGGAAAAGAATGAATTAAACTTGCTGCAGTTTATAGAAAAGTTTCCTAAAAATGCAATTTATATGAGATGGAACTATCAAAAATCTGATACTTATGGGAATCTAAAAGCTATGGATTGGTATACAAATAATAACTTGAAAGTAATGGGAGCTACAGCTGGACAAACTAGATGGACACTAATGCCTCAAAACCAGAGTAATATTCCACAAATTAGGGCATTTGCTATTAGTTCAATTGAGAGAAACTTAGAGGGTTTACTTTTAACTCTTTGGGATGATGATTCTCCTCATTTTGAATTATATAAAAGAGGGATTGCTGCTTTTGCTCAATATACTTGGTCTGGAAACAAAAAATCTATTGATGACTTCAAAGAGATTTATAGACACAGGACATATGGCACAGAATTTTCAAATAATGAATATGCATTTATAGATAAACTTGAAAAACCGGTTAGTTTATGGCTTAACATGTTATTAGAAGACAAAGTAAGAAGAGCAGAAATATCTAAAGAAGAAAATCCTTTAGAAACATTTATTATTGATCTCCCTGATTTAGAGAATAAGGGAATGTGGTCTAAAAAATATTTTAATAAAGTCGAAAATGCAAAAGCTTCACTTTTAATTAG
>Ga0208764_10002323_pt1 | contig 11988 bp, 10 predicted proteins | sample ETNtaG_18_FD_185762 | JGI IMG/M metagenome (GOLD analysis project Ga0208764, IMG submission 185762) | Marine microbial and viral communities from oxygen minimum zone, Eastern Pacific Ocean - ETNP201302SV91 (SPAdes) (version 2) | ecosystem: Environmental > Aquatic > Marine > Oceanic ... | reverse complement strand
TCCCAGAGGAAGGACGCAGGCCCCTCGTAGGTGGGCCATGGAAGGCAAGTTTAGTGAAGTCCGTAAATGCGGATATTTCGATCGATCTGGATGCAGCCCCAGCAGGAGGGGAGTCCGTGGAATTGGAGGCAGAAGTGCAGGTTTCCATATCATACAATGAAGCCTCATCTAAGGGGGACTTCGCTGTCGTCATGGTAGTCGCGCAGCACCTCGAGGCATGGAAATCCCTCTTCGCCCCTTCAAGAGAGAAAGAAATGCCTAGTCTGGAAGAAGTCCTTTCCGCCCTCTGACATTATTCTTCGGAGTCCGAAGAACCGCGGTTCTCATCATATGCGATGCAAGGAGTCAGCGTAAGAATACCAACGAAACAGATAATCATGAGTAAATCACTCGCTGGATAGTCAGGGGCTCCTTCTCCTATCATCCAGAGATATTGGGAGATTAACAAAGCAACCGCTGCCATTGCACCACCGTGCCAGGGCCGCATCGGCCCCAGCTCCCTGCCCATTACGGCCGTAAGTAGGAACACCAGGACCCCGAGTATACCCACTGCCAGCCCACCCTGTGCAATTGTCTGCTCGGTAGAGTCTAGTATGATGGTAAATTCTTCCCCTTCTTCCTCGCCTTCTGTGAGTTCGCCCTCCATAGCCAAACTTCCTAAACCGGACATCATGAACATCATGAACAGAGCGAAGACAATCCAAAGAATGCCAAGTCTTTGCAATCTGGATTCATCATCTAGACCCAATGTCGGATCGCCGATTGCCATTGCTGGCATGTAGGCAATTGGACCAATCATGATCAACATGAAAACTGCCCAGAACATCATCTCATTCTCGCCCACAGCCAGGCCAATTACAACCATCAACGCTGGAATCCCCAAGGATACCCCCATCCTCGCGTTCGGGACTGAGAGGAAGAGCGCCAAACCAGCACCCGCCATCATCGTCAAAAAGACGTAGTCCATATTGTCACCTGATCCATCCTCTACTGCCCAGTAGGCAAAAACAGCAAAAACTCCCAACTGAGAAAGTGCCAGCAGGGATTTAGCAGAAAAGTCAATCGTTGGTATTTTGTACATGGCATTGTAATCCATGACTTTCTTCCCAAACTCATTGTATATTACTGAGATAGTGGTTAATTAGTCACAGAGGGATGTTTCCGTGCTTCTTGGGGAGCACCAACTCCCTCTTGGAGAGGAGGGGCCTTAGGGCCCTGACCAGGGACATCCTCGTCTGGGTCGGCTCTATCACATCATCCAGCCAGCCATGCCTGGCAGCAACGTAGGGGTCGCCGAACTTCTCCCTGTACTCGTCAACCAGCTCCGAGTGCCTCTCGGACCTGTCATCCGACTCGGCTAGCTCTGCCCTGTGGATGATGTTGACTGCCCCCTCGGCCCCCATAACCGCTAACTCCCCGGTAGGCCATGAAACGTTGTAGTCGGAGCCAAGGTGCTTGCAGCTCATTGCTAGATATGCCCCTCCGTATGCCTTCCTGGTGACAACGGTGAGCTTGGGGACCGTCGCCTCTGCGTATGCGTAAAGCAGCTTGGCACCGTGCCTGATTATCCCGCCCCACTCCTGAACGGTCCCCGGAAGGAACCCCGGGACGTCAACGAAAGTCACGATTGGGATGTTGAAGCAGTCACAGGCCCTGATGAATCTAGCCGCCTTGATAGATGCGTCGATGTCCAAGCAGCCTGCCAGAACAGATGGTTGGTTGCCGATGACTCCAACGGCGTGCCCATCGAGTCTAGCGAATCCGATGACAACATTCTCCGCGTATGAGGGGAATAACTCGAGGAATCGCTTGTCATCGAACACCTGGTCGATGACGTTCCTCATGTCATACGGTCTGTCTGAGTCTTGGGGGACTAGCTTCTCCATCCCCCTGCACTTCCTGTCCCACTTGTCCCCAGAACCCAGAATGGGGGGCTCTGACATAGTGTGATCGGGCATGTGGGAGAGGATCTCCGCGGCCATGTCGAAGGCCCCCCTCTCGCTATCCGACACCAAGCACGCAACACCGCTCCTGCTCGCATGGTGGTTCGCACCGCCCAGGGTGTCCTCGTCGACCTCTCCCGATACGATCTCGGGAATCACGTAGGGGCTGCGCATGAACATCCTGCCTCTCTGCTTGCCCAGGATGACGAAGTCGGAGAGTCCTGCCGCTAGAGCACTCGTTCCCGAAACAGTCCCAAGGACGATCGAGATCATCGGCACCTTTCCGGAGCAGGATACGAGGTTGTCCAGTAAGTCACCGTTCGAACCCAGTGAGTTGACTCCCTCGTGAGCACGCTGCCCATCTCCGTCCCAGATCCCGATGATGGGGATGCACGCCTTCTCTGCGAACTCGACAACCTTGCAGATCTTCTTCGCATGCATTTCCCCCATTGTCCCGGAGAAGACTGAGAAGTCCTGTGAGAAGCAAGCCACCCTCCTGCCATCCAGCATTCCGTGTCCGGCAACGACACCATCCCCCAGTGGGGTATGCAGGTGCATGCCGTGTTCGCCGGCCCTGTGTCTGACGAACGCATCGACCTCGACAAAGCTATCATCATCCAGTAGGTCGAGAACCCTCTCTCTTGCCGTTTGTGATCCGGACTCCCTCATCTCCTTGATTACGCTTCTATCGCCTGGTGCCCTGGAGTCCCGCCTGATCGCATCCAGATCGTCACTGGGGGATGGTCCTGCCACGTTCCGCCCAAGTGCAAGTCGGTTCATCAGCAAACCGGAGGGACTAGGACCTGGAGAATGTGGGATTCTCCCCTACCAGGTCCATCCCCCAACCCCTCTCGACCGACTCCCTATCGCCGACCGAGAGTAGGTGGTGCAACTTCACCAAGGCCGATCCCGGTGGGCATAGGGATCCATGACCGATTATCCCCATTTCTTTCTGGTCCCGGCCCTTCGAGTAGACGTTCATGTTGACAGGACCGTGAATCGCGTTCGTCACTACTACCACGACTCCCCCCTTGGCTATGTGGTCCTCCAGCATCACCCTCAGTCTGGTATTCTCCAGGCTATCATCCTCCGGGTTTGAAATCGGGAGGTGCCCCAAACCAGATCCATGGAAGAGCAATGCGTCGAATCCAGAGTCTATCGCCCCCTGGACTTGGTCAGGATGCAAATGGGGGTCGGAGATGAATTGGGCGATTCGTATCGACTCGTCGAACGGCTTCGGCGAAATCGCCTCGACCCTAGCGTCATGGGCCTCTGGCGAGTAGTCTATCCTAGCCCCACTCCCATCGATGAAGACATGCCCAAGCACATCCTGATTAATCGGTTTGAAGGCATCCCTACGCGAAGAGTGGTACTTCCTGCAAGCACATCCTGGAAGAACGGCACAGCTACCATCCGAGGAGCTTGCATGTAATATCACCACCGAAGAATCCCGGTACCCAGAGGGAGTTGGTCCGTGAGCTGCCCATTGTACAGAGGCGATGAGGTTCTCCGCGGCATCCGAGGATCCCCGATCAGGGGACCTCTGGGAGCCAGTGAGGACAATTCTACCAGGGGGCCTACCCCCTTGGCCCGACCACCCGTAAGAGATAGCTGCAGCGGAGAGGTGCAGGGTATCGGTCCCATGGGTGATCACGCAGCCAACCGCGCCTTCTGCGAAAGCCTCCTCAGTTGCCTTCAGCATTCTATTCCAATGCCTCGGACGAAGGTCGTCCGACCACATGTTGCCAAGTTTGACTGCACGAATCCTTGCTATGCCACGAAGTTCGGGAACAGCATCTAGGAGCTCGTGGGGATCAAACCTGGCCGTTACCGCCCCTGTAGCATAGTCTACTTTGCTAGCAATCGTTCCACCGGTGTGAATGAGGTGTACGAGGGGGAGAGACTCGTCCTGCGGCTCGGTTTCCTCAATCTCCTCCTCGATCGTCGGCATCTCGTCGAGCACCTCGAAGGAATCGACGTATGATTCTGGGAATGAAACGTTGTAGCCATTCTGCAACTTCATCGTGATCAACTTGTTCCCTGAACTGGGCAGGGCGATTCCGGTATGCTCCGCCTTTCCAGCCCACGTCTTCACCAACAGTTTGACGGGAGTTCCGGGCTTTGGCCAATCCTCCATGATTGCGGGCAGAGAGCCTCGGTCCATCAAAGGCTCGCTTGTATCAGGTTTTGGTGCCGGGAGCGGGACTTGAACCCGCGACCTTCGGATGTCTCAGACATTTTCGGCTAGGCATGATGCGCTCATCGTTCGCGTCAGCAGAGAAATCTCCGCTAACTGTTCCCTATGAGTCCGACGCGCTACCAACTACGCCACCCCGGCATATCATCAAGGCGGGAGAAGAGGCCATTTGAGCATTGCCAGTAATGCAACAGCAACATTGCCCCCACACGCAGGGTTGATGTGTCGTCCTCTCTCGCCAGAACCAACCATGGTCGATGTCGATACCGCCCTAAGGGCCAGCGCCTATTCCGGCAAGAAGGGGGGCGGTTCGAAGGGAGGGGACAAGAAGTCCACCTCTCTGGAACCATTCGACCCATCCGCTCACGCCGAGAAGGAGAAGGCCGATGCAATTTCCATGTGGCTAGTAATCTTCTTCGGCCTATCTGTTGCTTTGCTGATGAGATTCTACATGATGCCAGGAATGGATAGCTCGCAGCAGATCCTATGGCTTCTCCCGGTTCTAATGATAGCACTCATCCGACCCCTACATCAACTAGTGGTCCCTACCAGATTCTTCGAACAATTCACTACTGGAAACTGGGTCAGGGCCTCTTTCCTCTACCTGTTCACGTGGCTCGCTCTATCCTTCGCCTTGGTTAACCCGCCAATCGCTGACATTGCAGCCCCACATCTCGCCGGAGCAATCGACATAGCCAGCAGCGAGGGGATTTCCGACTCAGACCTAGAGGGGAGGGTCTACGAGATAAGGATCTCACAGGACTCAATTCCTGTTATTCTCGGTCTGGGAGTCAGGGACAACGTAGATGCACGTAATTCGACGATGAATCTCACCATTCACAAAGTGGGTCAGATGGATCCGATAGTCAGCGTTTACGGATTGGTTTCCGATATTGCAGACGACGGCCCATCTGACACTTTCGACTCCGTCGATCCCAACGACTGGGTCAGGGGGCTGAAGAAGAATACTCTAACGGGCGATTACTCGGGACCCAAGGTAGCACCCCATTCGGAAGATGTCTCTATGGCATGGAATCTGTGTCCAGATGGCTGTGGTCCGGGAGAGTATGTAGTCCACATCTCCTTGATGGAGGAGGGGGGGATGATCCCATGGGAGGACGGCGACAATACATGGGTGAGGGAGTACACCCTAAGCATCCTGCAGTCCTCGTCCTAGTTGCCTATCATCCCGCAGATCCTAGCAGCCATGGCATCGAGTTGCAGCGACTCCCCCCCGCCCTCGACCATTCTGAAGTCGCATTCCGCCATCGCCTCGGTCACAGCGAGTTTTTGGGTCTCATCCAGGAATGTCACCCCGCCTAGCTCTCGATGGAGCTGGTTGACAAGGTCTGTCCCTGCTAGTCCGAACCTGTCTAGGATCCCCCTCATCCTTCTTCTTGCTGGCTGGAACCCATCCTCCTTGCAGGCCAGGAAGAAACCATGGAGCTCCTCTGGGGGGGCAGTTGCAGTTGTCTCGTAGACTAGATCCCTAGTCACGTGCGAATCGAGCGACGCGGCAACTTGCAGGGATGTGATTGCCTTCCTGAGGTCGCCTAGGCTGACTTTCGCTATTGCCTGTGCTGCTTCCTGCTCGAGGTCAACCCCTTCGCTATCTGCGACCTCGATTACCTTCTCCAGCACCTTCTCCGTGTTCAGCGGCCTGAACCTGAAAACTGCGCACCGGGATTGTATCGCCTCGACTATCTTGGACGAGTAGTTGCATGACAGGATGAACCTGCATGTCTCGGCAAACTGCTCCATTATCCTCCGCAGAGCCCCCTGAGCATCGGGAGTCAGAGCATCGGCCTCATCCAGGAATATTACCTTGAATGTGGTCCCTGGCATCGGAGCGGTCCGAGCAAACTGCTTGACCTTGGTCCTGATCGACTCAAGTTTCCTCTCGTCACTGGCATTCATCTCCAGAAGGTTGCTTCTGAAGCCCTCTCCGAATACGTCTCTCGTTAGGGCCAGAGCCGCTGTCGTCTTCCCAGTACCAGGCGGGCCTGCGAACATGAGGTGAGGGAAGGTACGGGACTCAGAGTAGGCCTTCAGCCTGTCAACCACCGCCTTCTGCCCCTTCATCTCGCTTACAGAACGCGGTCTGTGCCTCTCAACCCACAATTCGCTCATGATGACCTTACCCTACCCGTTGGCGGGCGTCCTTGAAGGTTGGGGGGCATTTCTCCTCCGCATCAATAGCTCTCTTCTTCGGAGGGGAAATCCCCCTTCCTCACGTCTTCGATGTAACCCTTGACTGCTCCGTCAACGGCCTCTCCCAGATCCGCATAGCGCCGCAGGAATCTCGGGGAGAAGTCCTTGGTAATTCCGAGCATGTCGTGCAACACCAAGACCTGTCCGTCGCAATCCGCTCCGGCTCCGATCCCTATCGTGGGAATGTCTAGCGACTCACTCACTCTCTTGGCCAGGTCAGCCGGGATCTTTTCGAAGACAATGGAGAAGCAACCCGCATCTTGGAGCGCCCTCGCATCCTCCATGAGCTTCTCCGCTTCCTTTTCCTCCTTAGCCCGAACAGAGTATGTTCCGAATTTGTAAATCGACTGGGGAGTCAGCCCAAGGTGACCCATGACTGGGATGCCTGCAGTTAGGATCCTCTTGATCGAGTCGACAATCTCCTTCCCTCCTTCGATCTTGACTGCGTGTCCTCCCGATTCCTTCATGATCCTGATCGCACTCTTCAGAGCCAGCTTTGAATCTCCCTGGTAGCTGCCGAAAGGCATGTCCACGACAACGAGAGCCCTGTCTACAGCGTTCACCACGCACTGTGCATGGTAGATCATGTGGTCGAGGGTAATTGGCACGGTCGTGTCGTTCCCGGCCATCACGTTTGAGGCGGAGTCCCCTACAAGGATGACGTCAACTCCAGCCCCGTCAACTAGCCTAGCTAACGAGTAGTCGTAAGCGGTGAGCATGGCAATCTTCTCGCCAGAACGCTTCATTTCCTGAAGGACGTGTGTTGTAACTTTCTTCGCTCGACTGGATACCAAACGCTCACCCGGGACTACTCCCAGTACGGTTGCAGACTTCAATCACACGCCCAGAGATTCAATCCTCAGGCTCGATTTCTTCAGCCACAGTCAGGAACTCCTCGATGTTGATCAATCCGTCCTCGTCCTCGTCACCCCAGTGGAATAGGTCTCGGATTAATCGATTCTTCCTGTGCTTGCGACCACCCGGTATCACTATCGCATCGTCGGGAATGTTCGGACCACCACCGACAATGTATCCGAGGGCCTTTAACGCGCTGATGAACTCATCCAGGTTCAGATTTCCAGTGCCTTCTGTGTCAGCGGCATGGAATGCTGCATGAACCCGGCGCTTCTCGACCTCGTCAGGATCCGTCAGCATCTTCTTTGTGGTTTCCCAGGGGGTAATCTCGTCCACTACCCTATCCTTCCCATAACTCCTGAAGATAATGGTCCCCAGGATGATCGCTACAATTGCCCCGATGAGGGACTTAGTCCCCATGAAGTACAGTAGGGTACCTCCTCCAAATATCCCGAACAACTGGATTAGAGGATATAGGAGCCATGGAGTCTTCCATTCCGGATGGTACCAGGCATGTGATTCGGAGGAACTACGAAGAACAATCACGCAGGCATTGATTAGCATGAATGCCATAATCTGGAATCCAGAAGCTAGTTCGGCCACATCATGAACTGGTAGGAATATGATTGCCAGGCCCATCGCTATTCCTGTTCCGACAATGGCCCAATGCGGAGTCCCATACTTTCCATGGACATTCTCTAGGAATTGTGGCAGCAGCTTGTCCCTAGCCATAGCAAAGGGGAAACGCGAAGACGCCAGAATCCCTGCGAGCGCCATCGATGTCATCGTCACAACAGCCAGAACAGCAGCGATTGCCCCAACGGTTCCCCCGCCCACTGCCTCAGCGAAGATGTACACCGGGTCCTCGCTAGCACCGTGATCCCCATGCATGTACTCCGATGGATCTACAGCGGCAGCCATGACCATGGTCACGGTCACATAGAGTAGACAACTGAAAAGTAGCGACAGAAGTATCCCGTACGGCATGTTCCTCTCCGGATTCTTGATCTCGCCACCCACTGCTGCAATCTTAGTAACCCCGGCATAGGACACGAAAACAAATGCAGAGGTGGACGCGACGTCATCCCAACTGCCGAAGGCTTCCCGCGACGTCACTCCATTCCAATCTAAATCCTGGGTCACTACGGCATATGCGCATAGGGAAAGCAGGTAGAATGTCGAGAACATTACAATCGGGGTCTGGATCTTCTTGATTCTCTTGACCCCAAGGATGTTGATGGCAACAATAATGACTAGTAGTGCCAATGAGGCTGTCTCGAGGTTGATGTCAATTCCGATTAGGTCCTCAATGACCCAGAGATAGGCCTTGAATCCAATCAATGCGAAGGCAGACTTCAGCATGAAGTTGGCCCACAGACCAAGGCCCGCTATTGTCCCAACTAGGGGTCCGAAAGTCCTCTCGACATACACGTACGAGCCTCCTGAAGAAGGCATAGCTGTGGAAAGCTCTGACTTAGATATTGCACCCGGGAGGACCAATAGTGCTGCAATCAGATATGCAAGCCAGACCCCTCCTACAGGATGGGTCCCTCCCCCCATCTCTAGCATGGCTAGAGCGGGAAGTACGAACAAACCAGAACCAATCATTGCTGATAGGGAGATTATCACGACTGAGAAAAGCCCCAATTTCCTCTCCAGAGTATCGGAGACTGCCTCTATGGGGGTCAGAACGATGCCCACCAGGTCCTTTGGACCGTAGTTCCGCATGCTTTACCGGCCTAACACACCCCAGTTGAAGGTTCTCCTCACCCAACAGGTTAGATACTGCCCCCTCTGGCCCTCGCCCATGAGCGATACAGTAGAGCAGGACACAGTAGCATCGGTGCATTACACCGGGACATTCGTAGATGGGGACCAATTCGATAGCAGCGAGGGCAAGGATCCATTGGTTTTCCTAGTTGGCCACGGACAGATGATCTCTGGATTCGAGCAGGAGGTCCTCGGAGCAAAGGTGGGGGAGAAGAGGGAGTTCACGCTTACGCCCGATCGAGCCTATGGTGAGAGGGACGACGACGCCATCCAGAAGATAGAGAAGAGCCAGTTCCCAGAGGGGATGGAGCTGGAAGTAGGCATGGTCGTAGGTGCACATAGCGACCAAGGCCCAATTCAATTCACAATCACCGAGATCGATGGCGACGTAGTTTCGGCAGACTTCAACCACCAGATGGCTGGCAAGACGCTCCGCTTCGAGGTCGAGGTAGTCGAGGTCAGGGCCGCCTCCGAGGAGGAACTGGCACATGGGCACGTCCATGGGCCAGGTGGGCATCACCACTAGCCCATTCAGAAGAGTTATCTCCCTCTCCAATAATCCATACAGGATGAGGAAGCAGGCACCGTTGGTGGTGGCCTTGATGGTCATGGCCTCAATAGCGGGTTGCTTTGGCACAGGCTCCGAAGATGGGCCGGCAGGGGCAGAATCCGAGAAGGACCCCCTCCGGATCAATCACATTCAGATGAAGGGAACCCACAACTCATATCATGTCGAGCCCCTTATCTCACCTACAAGGGAGTACATGTACACTCACCAAAACCTTGACTTCCAAGCCTCTCATCAAGGAGTCAGGCAATTCGAGATTGATGTCTGGTGGGATGTCAGGGAAGGCCTCAGGGTCTACCACAACCAGTACGATTCCGGCACCACTTGCCCCACTTTCGAGAACTGTCTCTCAACCCTTCTAAGTTGGTCCAACGAGAACCCACTACACCACCCGATATTCATCTGGATAGAACCCAAGGACTGGCCTGAGCAAGCCACTGAAGTCACGACCACTCTGGAACTATCTGGACTCTTGGAGGACATCGAGCAGGAGATAACTCAGTTCTGGCCATTGAACAAGACGATTACGCCGGATGACGTCAGAGGGGAAAGCCCTTCTCTGAAGGAGGGGATAGCTGCCAAAGGCTGGCCACTCCTGGAAGATAGCAGGGGCAAGGCCATCTTCGTCCTACTAGCACGTGGGGAGTCTAGGGATCTGTATGTGCAGACACATCCTGGGCTAGTCGGCGCTCGTATGTTCACCCTGTCAGACGAGGACAGCAACGAGGCCGTCATCTTCTCCCTAACTGACCCCATAGGAAGTGGCGAGGAGATTTCTCGTCTGGTTAGCGAGGGATACATCGTACGTAGTCGGGCCGACAGCGGAGGCGAGGAGGCCGACAACAACGACACGACCAGGCTCGACGCCGCTCTCGCGGCAGGGGCTCACAGCATTTCCACCGATTACCCCGCACAGGTTGATGGTTTGGAATACTGGGTCGAAATACCCGAAGGAACCCCAAGCAGATGCAACCCCGTCTCATCACCAGAATGGTGCGCTTCAGAAGACATAGAGGACCAGTAGTTGCCGTAATCACGCCTTCGCGACGACCTTCAGCTCGATCGCAATCGAAGTCGGCAGCGCATCCACTGCCACCGTGGTCCTCGCAGGAAGTGTTTCCGAGAAGTACTCGGCATACACCTCGTTGTATCCAGTGAAGTCACGCTCCATGTCAATCAGGAAGACGAGGACATCTATCACGCTCTCCAGTCCCGATCCGTACTCCTCTAGGATGACTCGGATGTTGTTAATCACCGCGTGAGTCTGTGCCTTGATGTCGTAATCCAGGGGGTTCCCGGACTCGTCCTTGATCGGTCCGCCTGGGATTTCGTTTGTTTCGGGCTGACGCGGCCCCATTCCGCTGACGAAGATCAGGTCTCCAACCCTTTGCAGATGCGGATATGCGCCTACTGCAGAAGGACCTCCATCCGCGATGAAGGGGCCGTCCTCGCTGGTCAGCTTTCCTGCCGCCTTGCTGCCAACAACAGCGCCCACCACTCCTCCAACTGGTCCACCGACTGCTACTCCTGCTGCTGCCCCTATGGCGCGACCAGCGGACTTGGCCAATGATCCCCCCATCTCTTCGTAAATCTTCTCGACTGCTTCAGACGGTGCTGCGATGATGCCTTCGACCATGCTCGCCCTCTTCTCCTCGGGCGTCATCTCATCTTCATCTGACATCATAGGGCCCCCCTGTCCAAGACTCCGCGATCCCCATGGTAGTGCTCGACATCGTCTTCGTCGAATTCCTTGTCGCCCACTGATCCGGATGCTGGTGTCAACAACACAACGGCTCCCCCGGAGCCATGGAGGGCCTCGTAAGCCAGGACCTCGCCAGTGTAGTTGTTGTGTTGCCCCATGGTGGCCGACATCCACCAAGCCGGCTTGTAAGCAACAACCTTCTGCACGCGTATCTGCCCGTGAATCTCCCTCGAGAGCTGACTAAGGTCCTCCAATCTGCCATCATCGAAGAACTCTAGAATCTTCCGATTCCACTCGTCGTCCTTGGCTGAGTGAATCCTGTCTTCCGTGGGGTCGATGTGCTCAGTGAACATCCTGTTGGAGAGGCTCGATACCACAACGACAACGGCTTTCTTGCCCTGCTCTTGAATCGCATCACGAGCAGACTTGCCTAGCACGATGGTCTCGGCCCGGTTCGCATACATGTTGCTGGAAACGATGCATGCGGGAATGCGGTTTTCTGGGTTCAGGAGCTTGAGGGCTACGACAGAACCAGTGTCAATTGGAAAACCATCGTATGCCACTGTTCTGGATTGTAGTCCCCGGGATTTGGCAGCATCCCTGAATGCCTCTGCGAACTCAACGTCCATCCTGAACTTGTACGGCATGCTGCCTAGGAAGTGGAAGTCATCGTCCACGTGAACCCACTCGGGTTCGGGATGCGCCTGAATCTGATGCCCGATTATGCTTGGCCAGGTCGTAG
>Ga0208764_10002319_pt1 | contig 11995 bp, 9 predicted proteins | sample ETNtaG_18_FD_185762 | JGI IMG/M metagenome (GOLD analysis project Ga0208764, IMG submission 185762) | Marine microbial and viral communities from oxygen minimum zone, Eastern Pacific Ocean - ETNP201302SV91 (SPAdes) (version 2) | ecosystem: Environmental > Aquatic > Marine > Oceanic ... | reverse complement strand
AGCGGGCGAGAAGGTATGAGTGGACGATGTGGAGGCTGGGCCATGCGTTCCACGGATTGTCCGAGAAGTGGATGAAACCGAATAGCGCATCCTCGAATGAACTGGTTGGGTGGTCGGCCCAGTGAGTATCGAGTTGGTCCCTGAGGTCAATCTCGGCGGGGAGGACGAGGAAGATCGTGCAGCAGAAGGCGGTGACCATTATCAGCGTCTGCATCCCAACGGCTAGCTCGGCACGGCCCCTGTCGTCTCTGGGGCAGAGGATCAGTGTCGCCGGGTAGAACATGTACAGTAGCGTGTAGGGAAGTATCATCCAGTTCACCACCGGGAACTCCCTGTCGATTCCGATCTCGGGATCCCACACGGTGTCGAGGTACATGCTTGCGATGTTGTTGGTGGAGAAGTAGGGGACGGCGACCAGCAGAAGGCCTAGAACGAAGACCTCGAGAGGGAACCATGCACCCCCGAGGCGCTCCCTCCGTGACCATGGCCCTACCCAGAAGCGCTTCCAAGGCCTAAGCGTCGTGACCATGGTGCTACTCGTCGGGTAGAGCGTATGAACCTACTACCGTTACCACTGTGGATCCGACGATGGCCGATGCGAAGGCCCAGAGGTTGGTCAGTCCGCCCTCTTTGGTTGGAACGGCACCTCCTGTCGGGTGTAAAATGTACATGTAGAATTCAGAGTCAGTAGGTGGCTCGATCAACCCGTAAAGTGCCACTGAGGCGAAGCCGGCCAAGCAGCCGAGTAGCGCGCCGCGGGAGGAGATCCCGCCCCAGAGGGTCATCAGGACTGGGGACACGGTGGCAGCCGCTAGCATGTCGGCGAACAGCCATATCCCGAAGACGCTCCATGAGTCACTAAAGTCGAATCCCATAATAGTGGGACCCGATGCTATGTATATCGCGAGAGGGATCATCACGATGGTCGCCACCCTGGATGGCCCGACGCCCATTCTCCCGTCGGAGATATCCCTGGAGAACGAGGCCACGATGGCGTTCTGGAGCGTATCGGCGCTGGAGCACACAAGGGAGACCACGAGCACAATGAGGACGGATGCCACCAGTAGGCTGGATTCGTCGATTACGTAGAAGAAGGCGATAGACGCGTCCGCGACCCCGCCTTGGCCTGCTGCTACGGTTCCAAGGAACCCCATGGCGAAGACTAGGGGGAAAACCATGGCTGCGGCAAGTAGGGCCCCCCTCCTGAGCGACTCGTCGTTATCGGAGGCGTAGACCCTCTGCCAGTTTCCCTGCGAGAACATCTCGGCCGCTGTTACTGCTACGACCAGAGCCAGCCCCGACTCCCATGAGCCCATGTAGCTCATGCTACCCAGCAACGACCAATCGTCATCTGTGTTGTAGGCCCTGGCATCTTCGAACATCTGACCGATGTCCCCGCCCACGAGGACGAGGACGATCATCGTCACCAGGACAGCGATCACCGATGCCTGGGTCTTGTCGGTCGCCAGGGATGCGGGCAGTCCGCCGTATGCCGTATATGCGGCGGTGACCGCCCCCACCATTATCATGGGGTGTAGAGGATCCATTCCCGAGAGGTGCTCCATCACCTTCCCTATCGCAGTGAACTCAGCGAAGAGGAACGTGAACATGTAGAGTATCGAGATGACTCCCACGTACACCTGCATTATCCTGCCCAATCTGTGCCTCGCGTAATCGGCCAGGGTGATGCCCTCTGGGAGGCGGTCTCGAATCATTGGTCCGATGTAGGCTAGAAGGAGGAAAGGGGTCATGGATGAGGCGGCATATCCGGTCACGTCCCAGAAACCGCCGTAGTAAGCCACCTCCGACGGGGTCAGAAGCACCCAAGCACCCATGCCTGAGGCGAATAGGCTCAATCCAATTCCGCGCCAGCCCTGGGTTCCTCGCGATGATAGGTATGCGTCATCGTCGATCTCCCTAGTGGCGGATTGGTATCCGATGTAGCCGAAGGTGGCCAGTACGCTTGCAGTCAGTAGGTATGCGGTGTTAGTTTCCATTTCTCTTCCTCCGCTGGAATTACCCAGATCAGGTTCTTGGGTCGTCGCCGTGGCGACCTCTCAGCAAATTGCTCCCCAGTGTCGAGTCGGGGCGGCAGGAAATAGTTCAACCTTGCCGAGTCACTCCGGCTGCATGAACGGATATCCCCAGTCCTGCGGGATGTCCAGGGTGCGCTTCACGGAGCGTGGGCTGACCCACCTCAGCAGGTTGAGCGGACCGCCTGCCTTGTCATTTGTGCCACTGGCCCTTGCACCTCCGAATGGCTGCTGGGCGACGACGGCCCCAGTGGGCTTGTCGTTGATGTAGAAGTTCCCGGCTGCGAAGCGCAGAGCCTCGAACGCCCTCTGAACGTCCTCCTCCTTGTTCGCGAAGATGGAGCCGGTTAGGGCGTAGGGAGACCCAGTGTCGCACATTTCCAGGGCCCCCTCGAAGTCATCGTCGTCGTAGACGTAGACAGTGAGAACGGGTCCGAATATCTCCTCGCACATCGTCTCCGAGACGGGGTTGCTGGATACGATGATGGTAGGCTCAATGAACCAACCAGTTGAGTCGTCGGACCCCCCTCCAGCGACGACCTCGCAGGAGTCGTCGGCCTTGGCTCGCTCGATGTAGCCAGAAATCTTGTCGAATGCCCTCTGGTCTATGACCGCGGTCATGAAGTTGGAGAAATCTCGCGCGTCCCCCATCTGGATCTTACCAACCTCGGAGCACAAATCGTCACCTATCGACTCCCAGACGGAGGCTGGGACGTAGGCCCTGCTGGCAGCGCTGCACTTCTGGCCCTGGTATTCGAACGCGCCCCTCAGCAGGGCGACCAGCAGGCCCTGGCTGTCGCAGTCCGGATGTGCTACGACGAAGTCCTTGCCGCCCGTCTCCCCGACAATCCGCGGATAGGACCGAAGCGATGGCAGTGCCTTGGATATCTCCTGCCACAGCCCTTGGAATGTAGCAGTGGAGCCAGTGAAGTGGAGGCCTGCGAAGTCGGGGTTCGAGAGGGCAGCCTCTGTGATGCCCGCTCCCGAGCCAGGCAGGAAGTTGATCACTCCCGGTGGGAGCCCTGCCTCCATCATCAGTTGCATCAGGACGTAGTTCGAGTGGTACGAGTTTCTGCTCGGCTTCCAGACCGAGGTGCATCCGACGATGGCAGGGGCACTGGGCAGGTTGGCTGCTATGCTGGTGAAGTTGAACGGAGTGATGGATAGGACGAATCCCTCCAAGGGTCGGATCTCCGTGGAGTTCTCGACGCCAGTGGGCGAGACCAGCGGCTGGAATCCATCATGGAAGCCTCGGGCGTAATGGCAGTTGAATCTCCAGAAGTCAATCAGCTCGCAGGCCGAGTCTATCTCGGCCTGGAATGCCGTCTTCGACTGGTTTAGCATAGTCGATGCGTTGACTCGCATCCTCCAGTCCCCTGCTAGCAGGTCCGCGCACCTCTCGAACACCCGGCACCTCCCCTCGAGGCCGAGCTTTATCCAGTCACCCTGGGCGTTCACCGCAGCCTCGCAGGCGGCCTCCATCTCTGCCTTTCCTGCCAGGTGTACGTTTGCGAGCACGTGACCGTGGTCATGGGGTACGACTTGCGTGACCGTGTTTCCAGTGAAGACAAGCTCCCCGTTGATCACGCATGGAATCTCGATGACCTCGGATAGTTGCCTGTCAATCTCGTTCTTCAGCGCTGTCCTCTCGGGGCTTCTCGGGGCATATCCCATGATGGGCTCATTTACTGGTTGGCTCATGTGTTGGGTGGAAGACGAATCGTCTAACATAGTTTCGCAGGGGGGATCTGGGCTACTCCCACTCCTTTGGCTGGCCCTTGTTCTCCTTCTTCCATGCCCTGTAGCAGGACTTGCAGAGCGAAATCTTGCGGACCTTCCGGGATATCCCGGAGGACCCCCATACATCGACGGCCCTGTCATACGCCATCTTCCTGCCTCCTGCCTTCTTGTCCGCCCAATTGCCGCATCCTTTGATGTCGCAGGGTACATCTCCAACGAACTCGGCCTTCTCCTCCTTCGCGGATCCGTCTTTGCCGCCCGCGGAGGCGAGCCGCCTCTTCTTCGCTCTGGACTTGAATCCCATTGAGTCTGCGGTAATGGGGACCGATTAGAAGGTTGCTTCGGACAACTCGATGTCGAAGGGACCTCCGGCACTGGCTATGGAAGCCAGTCGGTCCGGGCCAACACCGACACTTACCACAGGGACGCCTGTTATCTCCTCTATCCTGGCTAGGTATGCCCTGATAGAACTCGGTAGCGAATCCATCCCCCCGCCCCTCCTGGATTCCTCGGCGATCTGGATCCACTCTGCCTCTTCCATTGCCGGGAAGCCGGGATGGGTCTCGTAGACTGGCTTGCACCTGCTTAGTTCCTCGGAGGATGATGGGAGATGGGTTACCTCCTGGCCATCGAGCTCGTACGAGGTGCATATCTTCAACTCCTCCAGCCCTCCTAGGACGTCCAGCTTGGTCACCACCAGTCCGGTGTAGCCGTTGAGCCTCTGGCTCTCATTCAATGCCACTGCGTCGAGCCACCCAGTTCTACGAGGTCTACCAGTGGTCGTCCCGAACTCGTGACCGACCACTGACATCTGCTTTCCTGGTCCCTCTTCGAGAGAGAGCTCGGTCGGGAACGGCCCGTTCCCCACACGAGTAGTGTAAGCCTTGGTGATTCCGTAGCACTGTTCGATATGTCCAGGATGTATCCCTGCACCATGCGTCGCATTGGCCCTACAAGTGATAGAGGATGTCACGAATGGGTATGTTCCTTGGTCGATGTCGAGCATTGCCCCTTGGGCTCCCTCGAGGAGAACTTGCTCCCCCCTGACCAGAGCAGTGTCGAGCATCGGGCCAGTAGCACGGATTGCGTTTGAGAACCTCTCATGGATCCAGGTAAGTTCGGAGTTCAGTTGCTCGGGTTCTATACTACCCACCACTCCTACTGTGGCCAGCTGATCGTTCATCCTCCTTGCCATATCCCCTATCTCGGAGTCACGCCCCAACAGGAGACCGATGTCCACGAACCTGAGTCCGACCCTCTCGGTCCGGTCCCTGTAAGCCGGGCCGATTCCTCTACCAGTTGTTCCGACGACCTTGTCGGCCGAGTCGTATAGCCTATGGAACGGCAGTATGACCGCGGCCCTCTCGCTGATGAAGAGCCTCTCTCCCTCGGGTTGTTCCCCGGTGAGTTCGGCCCACTCCCTGAGTTCCCTATCCAAGACCCAGGGGTCAACCACCATGCCGCAACCAAGAACCAGTTTGCAATCCCTAGAGGTAATGCCCGAAGGCAGTAGGTGCATCTTGAGGGTGGTCCCCCCTGCTACGATAGTGTGGCCGGCATTATTGCCTCCTTGGAACCGAACAGCCCACTGGGAGTTGGGTGCAAGCTGGTCTATGGCCTTGCCCTTACCCTCGTCCCCCCATTGGGCACCGAGCACGACGCTGGCTGGCACGTGACTAGTAACACGGCCAGAGGTGTTTGAATGCTTTGGAGGAAGGACATGGGGTGGGATGGTGTGGGAAGCGGTTATGAATGCCGGGCAGGTCGCGCGACAACATGGCACAGAGGCATCCTGAGGCGGAGGCAAGGCTCCTGATCAAGTGGGTCTGCATGAACTGCTCCGCAACTCATCGCGCTCACGGTGGAATCAAGCCACCTCGATCATGCAGGAAGTGCGGGTACACCGGGCTAAGGAAGAAGGCTTCAGAGCGCAGGAAGACATGAGCATGAGTATCGGGTCTTCTGGACTCGAAGGTTTCGCTCTGAGTTTGGGATTGATTCTCGCAATAGGGCCTCAAAATGCGTTCGTAATGAGGCAGGGCCTGAAGAGGTCCCATGTTTTCGCGACATGCCTGGCTTGCTCCTTGGCTGATGTCAGTCTGATTGCCGCTGGAATACTGGGAGTGGGGGCATTGGTCTCCAGCATAGGGGGTGCTGAGTCGTTGATTGCCTTCGGAGCAGCCACATTCCTGTCTGGATATGGGTTCCTGAGGTTAAAGTCGTCGATGAACCCAGAGGCGATAGACATCGAGGGAGAGGCAGAAGGGAGTTTTTCGGCCACCATGGCGGCTCTATTGGCGATCACGTTCCTGAACCCTCACGTCTACTTCGACACCCTACTTCTAATCGGTGGGGCTTCAACTGGTTTCATCGGGGACGAGAGGCTGGCTTTCGGGGTTGGTGCTGCAACGGCCTCATTCGTTTTCTTCTTCTCACTTGGTTATGGGGCCAAGAGGCTGTCTGGCGTCCTGAACAGCCCGGGAGCCTGGAGGGTAATCGACAGGGGCATTGCAATTGTTATGTTCGTAATCGCGGGAGCCATAATACAGCCACATCTATGAGAGGATTTCATCCAGTGCCGATAACAGTGACTCGATCTCTTGGAGGTTGTTGTCGATGTGCGGGGACACTCGCAGTAGACCCGATCTGCTGGTTACGAGTATAGAATATTCCGATTGCAGACGGTTTGCGACTTCCTTGCTGCTGGTGCCGCTGGGTAGCCTCAGGCTGACTATTGCACTTCTCTCCGCCTCTGTCAGTGGGGAGACGATCTCGACCCCCATGTCCCGAACCCCTTGGATCAGCGAGTCGATGAGTTCCAAATCATGCCTCCAGACCTCTTCCATCCCTATCCCAATAAGTTCCTCGATAGCCGCAGCTAGTCCGAGAACCGCTCCGAAGTGAATGGTGGTGTACTCGAACCTGCTTGCGTCATCTGGCAAAACGAGCCTGTCTGCTCTGAGATCCCATAGGTTGGCATTGCTCCTGAAGCCTATCAGGCCAGGATTGAGGTCGCTCACCACAGAGGGGGAAATGTACCCGACAGCCGCACCGTAAGTCCCCCTCAACCACTTGTATCCGGAGGATACGATGGCGTCTGCTTTGGTGGAGTACGCGTCGATAGGCATCATCCCCATCGATTGGGTGGCATCCACAACGAGTAGAGCCCCTACTGAGTGGGCGGCTTCGGAAAGCTTCTCGAGATCGTACCTCTGGCCATTGGAGTACTCAACGTGCGAGACTGTGACAACCGAGGTCTTCTCATCTATCAAAGACAAGATGCCATCGGGGTCAGTGTACAGAGAGTCATCGTGTTCGGCGAGTCGGATCTCGGCGCCATTGGACTCGCAGACCCTAGCCCAAGGATAGACGGTGGAGGGGAACGCCACTCTGCTTGAGACCACGTTGGACCCCTCGGGCGGTGATACAGCCCAAGCGAGCGAGCAAAGGAGCTCGGTCGCGCTGGAGCCGACGCATACGTCGTCGACCCCACACGAGAGTAGGTTCGAAGCCGACGCCCTTAGAGGCATCATCCCCTCCTTCTCGGCCTCCCCGTCGAACTCTGCAGCTCCGCCCCTAGCGAGCGAATCGGCCCACTCAGAGGATACGCGATGAGCCCTTGGGGATGTCGTGGCGACGTTTGCGTACGAGAGGTTGATCCATTGGGACATGTCTAACAGATTTACTGAGGGGGTCTGACTCTTCAATTCTCAGGAGCGGCTGACTTCGTTCAGCATCTCCTCCAGTGCGGCCTGAATCTGAAGGCATAGCGGCCCGTAGTGCCCTGGAAGATTTGGGTCGTTGAAAATCTCATCCAGTATCGAGGCAGTCATTCCGAGCCTTACGTCCATGTCCTTCCCTGCATTTAGGAGCCACTTCTCCACCGCGTCCTTCGAGGCCGACCTGATGTTACGAGGAACCTGATTGTCATCTAGTTGCCCGAGGACCTGCGCAATCTGATTGATGCGAGTATCGATATCTGACAAGGTCCCATCTCCGGTTCTTCCAACGTAGGCCCCTCCTTAAGCGCATCCCAAGTGAGCGGGTTTACTTCCTTGCAATCCACGATGACCATGGCATGTTCTTGCTATTGGCCAGACCATGCCCGGTGCCCTCTGAGCCAAGCGCTATTATTCCCACCTCAGCACCATCCTCCAAGCAGTCTTCCAGTGCCCATATCATCGACTCCTCGAGGTCCCCGCCGTCAAGGATCCTCTCTGCCACTCTGAAGCTGAGCATCCCCCTTGTAATCGCCTCGCCGATTCCGGTCGCGCCAACCCCGACTCCATCTTGGACCCAAAATCCGCATCCCGGCAGTGGCACGTCACCGACCCTACCGGGTGGCCTGTCGCTGCATCCTCCCGTGCTTGTTGCGCAGGCGATGGAGCCTGAACGATCCCTAGCAATCACTCCGACCGTGTCGGTAGCCTCCTTGAATGGGGGTCTGCCCTCAACTGGGGCCTTTTCGATTCCCTTGGCATCCGCCCAAGTCCTTGCCCCTTCCCCAGTTAGACCGTTAATTTCCTCGTCGAGTAGGTTGGCTGCAACCCTAATTGGGTTAGGGGTGTCTTCCATTGCAATGACGAAGCCCATCCTCCCGTCCGAGACCTGAATAGAGGCATCGAGGAGAACGGACCCATCGGTCCTGAAGACCGCGCCCGTTCCGGCGTTGAAAACTGAGTCGTCCTCCAGAACTACGCAAGCCTCCACTGCCGCTTCCACGGCAGAACCGCCGGACTCAAGTATTCCTGCGGCGATCGCCACTGCCCTCTCCACATTTGCCAGCCTCTCTGGGCCCGCTCCTGCACCACCATGGGCGACAACTGCTGGTATGGACAACTCAGGCACCTCCTGGTTGGAGGTTTCCCTCCCCCGGCGCCCGTAACCGTAGTTGGAGTAAAAGTGCTGCTAAGAAGAAGAGCCCGGAGACCCTGAAGCAAGTGTGGTAAGACCAAAGTCCCGCCCCCTCAACGGTGGAGGACCAAATCACTGCTGAGAAGAATGGGCCGATTATCCGGGCCAGAGCACCAAGCCCCTCCTGTGCACCCATAATGGTCCCCAACTCGTAGCCTCCATCCTTCGTAGCGAACGTAAGAAGCGAGCTCTGTGTGGGCATGAAAACTCCGTTGCCAATCGCGAAACCAGCGCAGGAGCCGAATATCAGCCAGCTGACCTCCGACGAGGCATAAGGGATGCTTGAGATCCCAAGGCCAGTGAGAGCGGTCCCGACAATCATCATGCCCCTGAGGCTGAACCTCCGCGTAAGTGGCCTGATCAAACCACCCTGCACGATGACGCCTAGCAGACCCACGAATGCGAATGCCCATCCGTTGTCCCTCTCGCTCCATCCTAGCCCGCCGCTATCCGGATCCATTGAAGTGAAGAGAATGAAAGTCCCATGCATCATGGTGAATCCGATTAGGAACAGAAAGTTCACGTTAACCAGTGAGGAGATGTTTGGCATTCGCATCACAGATGTGATTCTTGAGAACGTCTCCCCGAGATGAGTAATTGGAGACTTCTCGGACTCGGACCTAGACTCTGGAGGGAGACTCTCAGGGAGCTTGAAGAAGGCAAGGAGAAGTGCTATCGAGGACATGGTACTGGAGAAGATGCAAGGTAGGAGATAGGGGTAGTCAATCCAGAACTGGCTGTCGAACGGTCCGCCGAAGCCGGTCGCAGGGTCGGAGAGGACCCCGCCGATGAATGGCCCGATCATGAAGCCGAGACCGAATGCTGCACCCAGCATGCCCATCCTTCCTGCAACCTCTTCGTCCTCGCTGATATCCCCGATGTATGCCTTGGCCACGGCGATATTGCCATTCCCAGCACCAGCTAGGAAGCGGGCGATGACGGCCATTGCAAGGCTCCCTGACAAACCGAAGACGATGAAGAATACCGAATTAGCCGCGAGGCCGAACATCAGGACCGGCCGCCTTCCCAGACGATCCGAAATCGCCCCTAGTATCGGAGTGGAGATGAACTGAGCGAGGGAGTAGGTAGCGATTACTATTCCAACCCAGAAGTCACGGGACCCCGTGTCCACAATCCCCTCTGCTGTGGCCAGGTCTTGTACGAAGTACGTTAGGAAAGGAATGACTAGTGTTAGCCCAAGCATGTCCACTAGGACGACTAAGAACAGAATTCCCATTGGGGAGCGTTGTCTGGAAGGCATTGCTACCGGCACCGCTGCGAGAAGTGGCACTTCAAGAATTGGATGGCTTTCACGCGGATGGCTGCTTGTCAGTTCCAGTGGAGATTGTGTCGATTACCTTGGCTAGCCTCTCAACTAGGCTCACCTTCTCCTCCTTACCGACCAATGCGTGCTCGAGTACCTCGTCAAGGGAGTCTACCGCCAGAATCTCGACCTGTGCCTCGTACTTCTCGTCGATCAGGACATCGTTCATGTTCGACCTCGGTATGACGACTCGCTTGATCCCCGACTTCGCCGCGGCCTCGATCTTGGCTGAGACGCCACCTATCGGGAGGACCTCGCCGCGAACGGTCAAGGATCCCGTCATTGCTAGGTTCTGATCTATCGGCACGCCCTCGAAGGCACTGATGATTGCCGTGGCCATAGTAATCGAGGCGCTATCGCCGTCGACGTTGTGGGTGCCTGGGAACTGTACGTGCAGATCGAAATCCCTGATGTCCTTGCCCGTGAGCTTCTTCACTACTGCGCTGATGTTTGTAACGCTCTCCTTCGCCAGGTCCGAGAGCCCTCCAGTTGCGATGACCTGCCCCGACCTGCCCTGCGTGGGGGTGACCATAGCCTCAACTGGGAGGACAACCCCCGAGTAGTCTGACAGACCTGTGTCCGCCCCTAGGACTGCAAGGCCATTCACCCTCCCGACTCTGGTGCCCTCGTTCACCAGCATGGCGTACTCTGATTGCCTCTCCAGATACCTATCCGCCACTTGCTGCTCCAGTGGCTTTGCAATTGCCCTTGCCCTCACCACGTGCTTGGACTGTGTGAGTGGGGAGGACTCCTCAGCAGCCAAGTCGCCTGCGATTCGAACAAGACCTCCCAGTTCACGAAGCCTGAGGGACAGTTTACCCCTCCTCCCGCTTCTCCTCTGGGCCTCCTTTAGTACTAGTGAGATTGCCTTCTTGTCGAAGTGAGGAATTGACTTGCCGGTGTCCTTGGACATTTCGTTCCGGACTTCCTGTGCGATGAAGCGAATCAGCCTACGTCTGTTCCGCTCGGTATCCTTCATGTCGGTATTGACGTATACCTCGTATCCGTACCCCCTGATCCTACTCCTAAGTGCTGGATGCATGTTCTGGATGCTATCGAGGTTACCCGCTGCGACCAAAATGAAGTCTGTCGGAACTGGCTCTGACTTCGTCAGGGCTCCCGAGGACCTCTCGGAGCGCCCGCTGATGGAAAGTTCCCTCTCCTGCATGGCAACTAGAAGGGCCTGCTGCTCCTCCATCCTGAGCATCCTGATCTCATCGATGTAGAGTACACCCTTGTTGGCTCTGTGAACCGCTCCGGGTTCAACTCGCTCGTGTGCCGGGGTTGCGAGGTCGGCACCGGATTGGAACGGGTCGTGCCTAACGTCTCCCAGAAGCGCGCCTGCGAGGGTCCCGGTTGCGTCTATGAATGGTGGCTCGTCGCTCTTCTCATGCTTGATCAGGAGTTTTGGGATATTGGATTCGTCGCCTGCGGTGAGCCTGGTCCTGAGGAAGAAATAACCGAACACCAGGATGAATGACCCGAAAATGAACGTGAGTATCTCCCCCGAGGAGATGGTCGCGAGCAGGAGGGCTGCGCCGACGACCAGGGCGATGAACAGGAGGGTTCTGTTGGTGCGCTCCCTCTGCTGACGCACATGGGCCCTTCGCTCGGCGATGAGCCTGGAACCCCTGCCCGCTGGGACAGTGCGAACCTTCGGTTCGTTCTCGTCCTCTTGGTTTCGGTAGACCAATATGTCCTCTAGCTGTTCAGGGGGTAGGAACTCGGTCATCGAGCGAGCGAGCATGGACTTCCCGGTGCCTGGTTCCCCGACCATTATCATGTGGCGCCTTTGCTCGGAGGCCTTTCTGACGACTATCGATGCTGCTTCCTGGCCAATCACCTGATCGACTAGTTTTGGAGGGATCGGTACCTGCTTCGTGGACTCGATGTCCAATCCCTCAATCCATTCCTCGACGGGAGTTTCGCAAACTGGGTCAGAGTCATTGGAGACGCCGAATGCAGATCCCTCTTCCCATGAATC
>Ga0208764_10002303_pt1 | contig 12043 bp, 11 predicted proteins | sample ETNtaG_18_FD_185762 | JGI IMG/M metagenome (GOLD analysis project Ga0208764, IMG submission 185762) | Marine microbial and viral communities from oxygen minimum zone, Eastern Pacific Ocean - ETNP201302SV91 (SPAdes) (version 2) | ecosystem: Environmental > Aquatic > Marine > Oceanic ... | reverse complement strand
ATGGCGCCGATGGCACGGATGGTCAGACGGGTCCAGCAGGGCCCGCAGGGTCGGATGGCGCCGATGGCACGGATGGTTCAATGCCTACAGTGATGGAGATGGAAGTCACAGTCACAAGCATGAAGTTCTACATCGATTCTATAATGCAGGCGGACGTGATTCTTTACAGAGGGTTCACCTATACCTTTGATCAATCTGCTTCAAGCAACTCTCCTCATCCTCTGAGACTCTCGACAACAAGCGATGGGACCCATGGTGGAGGCTCCCAGTACACTAGCGGAGTGACATATACAGGAAGTCAAGGTTCGAATGGGTTGCTGACATTCACTGTTCCGTTGGATGCTCCGGACACCCTTCACTACTACTGCCAGAACCATGCAAACATGGGTGGTGAGATTACTATCCAGTCCCTTGGGAGCGTCTCGTGAGCACTAATGGTGTTTCCCAGAGTCCTCAGGAGGGACAACGAATACCAATGCAACTCCTGAACCAATGATGAATATCCCTCCTACCCAATCAACCAGACTAAGGGATTCTCCGAAGAGTGTGAATCCGTAGAAAGTTGCAACGATCACAGTGAGGTAAGAGAAGGCACTGACCCAAGCAGCATTGGCCTTGTGGTACGCCATTGTGATTCCAATCTGTCCTCCTCCTGCTCCAATTCCTACCCCAACTAGAGAGGCAATCATAGTAGAGTCAAGCGAGGTGATGTCAGGGGCGGCTTGGATAACGCTCCCACATACGGAGAAGACGGCGAACCAGAACACTACGGTAGCAGGGGAGTCGGTCTTCCTGAGTTCCCTAACGTACATGTATGCAAGAGCAGCGAAAAATCCTGATCCGAGTGCCAGCAGAGCGTCTGGCTCGATACTTCCGAGCTCAGGGGAGATTATCAGGACAATACCAACGAATGCTGTCAATACAAGGGCGGCAACTCTGGGTGAGACTCGCTCAGCAATTATTCTTCCTGAAAGCAGAGCTACGAACAAAGGACCAGTATACTGCAATGTCACAGCCTGTCCTATTGGGATCCTCCCTAGGGCGGTGAAGTAGAGAATCATAGCTAGAAGGCCGACTGAACATCTGAGTAGCATTGTCCTCTTGTCATTGATTCTCAGGTTGATTCCACGCGTTGCTGCGAACGCTGCCACCCCAAATGCGATTACTGCTGATCTGACCATTATGATCATCCAGACATCGGCATAGTCGCTAGTCCACTTAACCAGAGCATTCATAGTTCCAAAACAGAAGCTTCCGAAGATCATCCAGATTACCGCGGCTCTGGGAGAGTCTGGCATCTCTTCCTCAGTTACGAATGAAGAAAGGTCTGGACCCTGTGTGCTTGAGTAAATCTCATCCAGTCCTCTGCCCAGTCCGCTCTTCGACATCTTATGATAGACCCCAACGATGCTGCAATTCTGTTGCTATTGCCTGGTAGTCCTTTCCACCGGCGCTGGAGGGATCATGTAGGTGTATAGGGACTCCATGGCTTGGTGCTTCGGCCAATCTAACGTTCCTCCTAATCGCAGGCCTAACAACTAGATCGGGGAAGTTCTCCAGAACCTCTCCTGCAACCTGCTTGTTCAGTAGGGTTTGCGAATGCATGGTTAGAAGGACGCCATCGACTCCCAGTCTATCATTGAGCAGGCTCCTAACTTCCCTTATTGTTCCAGCAAGCAGTGCCAAACCCTCCAATGCGAAGTATTCAGTTTGAACTGGGACAATAATCCCGTCTGAGGCCACCAATGCGTTGATTGTCACCAGACCAAGGGAAGGAGGGGTGTCAATCAGAACAAGATCGTAGTGGGATAACAGTGGGTCAAGTGCCTCCTTCATCCTCTTCTCCCTGCCAAGTTGCCTCATCATCTCCTGTTCCAGTCCTATCAGGCTCCTGTCCCCAACGATGATGTGCAGGTTTTCCACTGCAGTCGCGTGTCTAGAGTCGACTGCGGTCTCCGGACTAAGGATGAGGTCCCTTGTAGTTGCCTTAACCCTACTCTTGTCTACTCCAAGACCAGTTGCACAGTTCCCTTGAGAGTCTGAATCGATAACAAGGACTCTGAACCCCCTAAGAGCAAGTTGGGCTGCGATGTTGATGACGGTGGTAGTCTTCCCGACTCCTCCCTTCTGATTGATGACTGTGACTACCCGTGCTCGTCCCTGTGGAGTGGGCAGTGCTAGGGGGAGTTCCATCGGCCTGTGTGATCTCTTTGCACTAATCTCCTCTACAAAATCTAGAGGTTGTACTAATTCTTCGTCTTCCTCCTCCAGAAACTCAACATCAACAATCAGTGGTGCCTCGCCTACATCAGGCAATCCTTCTTCGCCATTTGGGGGAACCATCGGGGGCAACGGCACTCGGAGCCGTGTTGAACATGACGCTTTCTTTGGAGGTGCAAAGGCGAGTTTGCTTTAGATGTTGGAACGGTCGATGAGGTACCAAAGAACCATCTCACCTGTCTCAGCATCCATTGCCAATTCCAGATACTTGTCCCTATCGCCGTCTTGCCAATCTCTGGTTGCGGACATGCGCACCTTTCCATCTCCAAGATCCCCTGGGAGGAAGCTAAGTAATTCGTTGTCCTCAGTTACTGAAAGCCGGTATCCAACCTCTGCTTCCAAGTTCCAAGAGTCCCCGGATTGGATGTGTTGGGAGAGATCGGGATATCTATCGGGGTTTAGGATCCGCTGCTCCAATAGTGACATCGTCTGGGTACTTGGGATTGAATCTCGATTCCATGATACATCGCCCCTATTGTTTGAACCCGTGGAGATTACATCGCAGCCATCGGAAGACCTTCGCAGAACCAACCAACCAGAGTTATCGTCCTCATCAACCCAGGACATGTTCCACTCTCCTTCTCCAGTGGGGTTGGACCATGTTGCCTTCCAGATGTATCCTCCCGAGTCAAGTGCTTGAGTTGCCGGGGAGTTGGGATGGTTTGACTTCAGACAAATGACTGCCTCTTCGATGTCAAACTGCCTAATCTCGGACTCGTCCCACATAGAGTCGACCCAGTTTCTCTTGGTTGAGGTTCCGGGCCTATCCTCGCCCTCACTAGGACTTCCACTGTGGCGTCGGCCCCAATCAATTACACTACTACCAGAATCCGAGTCTATTCGGGAAAATGTCATGGAAATAGAGAGAGACCCCTGAGGGAGGATCTCGTCTGATATAGTACTAACAAGGAAGTCACAATCCTTCGTCTGCAGGTCTTTGTCGAGAAGGATGTCAGACATCTGCTTCACTGGCCATGCACTATTGCTCTGCACGTAGATTAGAATCGTTGCGTGTCCGTAACACCTCTCGATTTCTTGATGTTCGAGGAAAACTGGATACACTAGTCCATAGGATTCGGCCCTAAACTCCTTTCTCACCTCCCATTTCCAGTCTGAATTCCAATTCAAATCAGGATCTGAAGACCTTGCTCCCTCCTTGATAACAGCATCTCCGAAGAAGTCATGAAGTTCTATCGGAGTCATTGGGAAAGAGAGGGTGGGTAGAAGGGCGCCCAATCCACCTATGCCTCCAGCATCATAAGTCACGGCTCTGAGATTTGTGTTAACAGAATCTACATCTCTGAAAGAGACCATCGTGTCGGTCCTCTTCACCTCCGACTTCTCCAGATCGACCCAACTAGTCGAGTCAATCGTTAGATCATTGCCTGGCATTGACCATCGTATGTTTCCGCAGTCATTTTGTGCGTCGGCCCTCCATGTCCTTCCTTCGAAGTCAGCATCGAGATCGAGGCTAATTCTCTTCTCAGCGGAAAGAAATCCTGTTCTCCCTAGGCTGTCACTAGTCTCTACTGCGCCCATCTCTGGTCCTTCTGAAACCGAAACAGAACCCGTGCCATCCATTTCCATTGAGAATTCACCGCAAGCTGAATCAAAGATTCCGCCGCTTGAGTCCCTGACTAGACTGAGCATCTCCTCTCCATTGATGCTCACTCTAGAGTCGATTACCTGGAAGTCCATTCTCTCTCCAAATCGCAATTTTTCTACTGTGAATCCGGAACTCCTCTGGAGGAATACCGTAGCAGTGGCAACGATCAGAATTGTCACCATCAGAACGGCGACAGCAGCCTTCCACCTGTCCCCCAATGAGGAAAGTGTTGGCATTGAGATGACCAGGGATGGTTGGTCATCCTCACCAAGTATCACGGGTTCGGGTGATTCAGTAGATTTTCCTGGTTCTGGGGCGATGACCTCGGCCTCTACAATCTCGGCCTCTACGACCTTCCCGATCCTCGAGAGTACCTCGTCCACCTTCGCGCGCGTACCGGTCGGTTCGTCGTCAACGACAAGAGCCGCTCTCTCTTCCCACGACTCATCCTCGATAGTCTCGGATGAATCCTCTACTATCCCCTCGTCTTCCAGAATCCTATCGACCAGAATCGATTTCTTCCCCGACACGAGGAGTCCGCGATTCTTGCATATCTCTCTTAGCTTCGCTACTGTGTTCGAGGTGAGCGACTCTCTGTCAATTGAATCGTCTTCGGGCATGCTCTGTCACTCAGTCCGGCCCTGAGGCTTTCAATCTCTCCGACTTCGTGAGCCTCCGGGAGCATACTCCTAGTGTTGAGTTGAATTCCCGAGGGAAAGGGTTGAAGATGGCCTCGTGGGCGGCGCAGACCATGGAGCCTAGGTTAGTCCTACTTTCGAGGGGTCCTGAGTTGTATAGTACTAGGAGGCTTGCAACGGAGGCTGAAAAGTCCGGCTGGATTGTCGACATTATCGATCCACTGGCACTGACCGTAGTGGTAGATGAGAATGGTGGCAGGGTTTTCCACAAGGGTTGGCCAGTGGAGTGCGAGGCTGTACTACCTAGAATTGGTTATTCCATCACGAGGAGAGGAGTCGCGATAGTTCGTCAATTCGAGCAGTTGGGGGTCATCGTCCTAAACTCCAGCCAAGGAATTCTGAGAAGTAGGGACAAACTTGTCGCTTGTCAGATGATGGCAGAGGCTCGTGTACCGGTTCCTATTACTGCTCATGTGGGAGCCTGGGAAGATACTGATCGTGCAGTTAGGAGGGTTGGGGGTGCTCCTTGCGTGGTCAAGTCCACAGAAGGGACCCATGGCTCTGGAGTCTTCCTTGTTAATTCAGCTCAGCAGGCAAGGCAACTCGTCTTCCAGATGCTCGAGAGGGGAATGAGGCCCCTTGTTCAAGAATACGTCAAGGAGGCTCACGGAAGTGACGTACGCGCCATTGTGGTGGGAGGGGAGGTGGTAGCTTCTATGCGTCGGAAGGCCCATGGGAGCGAGTTCCGTTCCAACTTCCATCTCGGAGGCTCGGTTAGCAGCGTGGAATTGACTGACGAGCAGAGGAACATTGCTATCTCCTCTAGTGAGACACTGGGACTTGAGTTTGCTGGTGTAGACATGCTTGAGTCGAATCGCGGACCTCTGGTACTAGAGGTGAACTCTAGTCCCGGCCTAGAAGGAATCGAGGGCGCAACCAGGAAAAATGTCGCAGAAAGGGTTGCGCAGCGTCTTAGCAAGCTGTACGAAAGTGAAACCGTTGATCGAGGAGGGAGTGAGGGTATCTCTAGATTCAACAAAAACAGATCGGAGCGCGCCTTCTGAGAGCTTGGCCTAGAATGCCGTGTCTTCTAACACGCTTCAAGCACCGAGGGTTCAGAGAAGCATTCAAGTTCCGATACGTTTCGTTTCCTACGTCTTACGGGACAGGGATGCACATGCCGTTCGCGGCAGGAGGCGAGAAGGGTTGACAGAAGAAGGGGAGTCGATTGAGATTGAAAACACCCCTGGCGGGAGGTTTGGTCGCAGATTCGATTCAGACGAGATTGGTCTTATTGACTCCCTGCCATCGAGGCTTGCTAGGCTAGCAGATCTACAGTGGCACGATTGCTGGATTCAGCAATTGCGATCGGAGAAGAAGAGCGCGCACACAATCAGAGCCTACGACGTTGCGGTGAGGGCTTTCTCCACCACGTCTCTTCCCGGGGAACAAGCGTTAGATTGGGAGGATGCATCCACAATCCCAGTTAGGTCCTTCCATCCCTTCGTAGATCCCAACAATGGAAGGATGGATGCGTGGATGAATGGCCTAGGTGAGCTGAAGCCCTCCACAATCAATGCTAAAATTGCAGCTCTAACTCATCTTCTGAAGTGGCTAGGACACACAGTACCAGACTGGATCCAGCGTCCATCTAGAAACCGTTCCCTTCCCAAGACCCTGGGGAGGAGAGAGTTAGCTAGACTAATGCGAGCAGTGGGCGAGTCGGAAGACCCCCTGGCAATGCCAGTCTCTATCCTAATGCTGGATACGGGACTAAGGGTCTCGGAACTTTGCGCACTCGATATAGATGACATAGACAAGGAGGATCTGTCTGCGCTGGTTATCGGGGGAAAGGGAGAGAAGGATCGCACGGTCTTGTTCACTCAGTCCTCAGTTGGGGCCCTAGAATCATGGGAACCAATCAGGGAAAGAAGGCTCAGGGATGTTGATGATGGGGGACTTAGGGCCATGTTCGTCTCCAGCAGGGGTCGTAGGATCAATCCTCGGTCGATTCAGAAGATGATGGATAGGCTTGCCGATGCCGCTGATATTCCGAAGAGTCGCCTGAGCCCCCATACTTTGAGGCACACATTCGCAACAGGACTACTTGAGAGGGGGGCTGATCTGGTCACCATTCAGAGGCTTCTGGGACATTCCAGCATAGCAACCACAAGGGTGTATTTGGAGATCGGCGACCAGACCCTCAGGGAAATATACCACAGAGCACAGAGAAGCCCCTCTCCTGGAGAGTCTCTAGCAGAGAAAGGATCTGAAGTATCCTACGAATTGGGGGGGAATCCCGTAGAGAGGGTGGTTACCGAGAACTAATCTGTGAAGTTAACCTTCCAACCATAATCATCCAGGTGGAACCAATTGACAATGAACTCATCATCCTTGTAGCCAAACCACGCACGAGTCGGTACTACACTTGTATAGCGATCATGCTGAACTCGTTTTATCGTTTCAGAGATCTCCGAGTCAAGATAACGAAAGCCCTCCCATAACCTGCCCTTCTTGATGAGGAACTTCTCTTGATGAGGCTGCTCTTTGAAGTGCATACCCCTCCAGAGGAAATATGGCCAGCCATCTGGGTCGACAAGATCTGAGATCTTACCAAAAGAACCCCTCTTAGATGGCCTACTATCGACCAGATGACTGACGATTGGGAGCTCTGACCCGTCCCCGCCCAGTCTTAGGATGATGTACGCGCACGTATGATAGGGTGCACTTGGGAAGCCATCCTTGGGAAGCATCAGAGGGCGTACAGCACTGAAGTCTATCTGCTGGAAGTCGGCGGTAAGTCGGACGTATTCTCGCAAACCTCCATCCCCGCCATGATGGAGCACTTCAATTTCTCCAAACTGTCTCATCCAATCCTCATCTGCCTTAATCTCCAGCCTAGCCTTGTCTAGTGGCCACTGCCAGAACGTCATTGACCTCTCCAGACTAACCGTTGAGCTGACCCCAGACAGGTTTGAGCTTACACTGCCATCGAAGGAGGGACTAAGTCCAGATTGGATTCGAGCGATTATGGGGGTCCCAGCACTTCGCACCTCGACATCAGCTTCCAATTGCATAGGAGATTTGAGCCTCTCACTATCAAAACCAAAAACTATTGAGAACTGGTTTGGCTTGGAGAACAACTCCTCACTGGTAATCCTCAGAGCATCGTATCTCTGTCCTCTTCTCTTAGAGACGATTTCTACGTTGATTAGTGGGATGTTTTTCTCATCCATCCCCATCACCTGTGCGGTACAGGTCATATCGGGAAACCTGCCTGATAGGAAAATTGGCTCGAAGAAGAAGTCGGCTACGTATGGATCAATCTCAATCGAGTTTTCACCGACGTCAACAACACATTTTATTCGGCCTAGATTCTTACCTGAATCATCGGACACCGATGAATAGTCCATCGTTTCGGGATAGGGCTGCAAGCCTTGAATCTCACCTTCTGGCAGGATTCTTCTTGTTGGTTCTCTTTGCAACCGAGTCTGGTCCCTTCCACTCTCTGTTGGCACCCTCTATATTACCGGGATGGCCGTCGATTGGGCAATGCTTCCCTGCTCTGCACCTACTGCAATTGTCCGAGGGAGGTCTCTCGACAACCTTCTGCAGCTTACCGTACTTCCTTCGTGGCATGCTTTGTTCTAGAATGGGAGGGACTTAGCGATTGCCATGCACGCAACGTTGAACCATTCGTGCTATTTCTGACTTTCATGCACGAGGAGGGTGGCGTCGCTATCGAGCCAGTCGGAGTTGACCCGCAGCGTTCGATTCTATACGCTCAGGTAGCTAGTTCGGATCCGAGGATGGCTGTTGATGAAGAAGGGGTGATGCGCCAGTTCGGTACGAAAGGCTCGTTCGACAAGGTGTATCTCGGAGACGTTGCTAGAGCGGCATTGAGATCATTGGGAACTCACGACCCGCCGAGATTTATCCATATGTCCAAGGTTGACGAGCAGAGCTGGGAGTTAGTCTGCGAAACCGATGAGGTCGAGATGAGGATTTCCAGCAGCCACTACTGGGGATTCGGACTTTTCACGAAGTGCTTCCTGAACAAGATAGTCATGGAGGGTTCGCTTACGACAAGGGCGAGATGCGCAATGGACATCGTTGCCTCACTGGGCAGGAATCCTTGGGAGCCGTTTCGAGTAAAGGCATTCGAGAGAGCCACTTCGGTCTTGATGGAAGTGCACACCTCCAGCTGGGATGGGTTGATCTCACATGCAAGAGAGAGCATGAGCGACGATATTTCCAGACTACAGGACTCTGTGCACGGAATGAGGGGGGTGGATGAGGCGGGAGACGTTTTCCTGGATTCTGCCGATGAGGCTCTGGATCGAGCAAGGGAGGCTCTGGCTGACAAAAACGCCCCTGCCGTCGACAGAGCTCTGAGCAGAGCTTCCAGTGCCATCATCAGAGCTGACCCAAATTCTGATTTGGGGAGCATGGAGAGGGAGCTTCTGGGAGACTAGAATCCTAGGGTATCCCACATCCACTTCCAGACGTTGTTGTCGGGGCTGGGCTCGTTCGCCAGATAAACGACCACGCTGAAGACTATACAGACTAGGTATACAGTTCCCTTGGAAATCTGGATTGCATCCTCAGATTCCTCGTCGAAGTACCTGATCAGACCTGCAGCCTGTTGAATGCCGCTGCCCTTCTTCTCCTTTGCCATCTGAGCACCGCACCTACAATCCCTATTTCAAGTCCACGAGAGTTGAGATCTAAGGTTCCAGGGTCTCAATTAGGACGCATCCGCCGTCCAACTCCACGATCATGGAGGCTGCTCCCATGGCGGTTTCGAGACCCTCTGTCATCAGAATCTCCCTCCTCATTCCGGCATCGGACTGAAAGACCAAACGATGGCTCAACTTGTCCAGTACACCTCGGTCCACGACTTGCCAAGTCCACTCATTTTGATCCACGGTCATCAGAGCCTCTATTGGCTTCAGTGGCCCCGTTGCCTTGCCGAAATCTCGAGCTCTCTTTACCAAGTCTCCCAACTTCACCTTTGTTCCAATTTCATCAGTCTTGGTTGGTTCTGAGGGCTCGTTTGAAATCCTCCTTCTATATCCGAATCGTGTCATGTGCATCCCTTGCGGCAAATGCCGCAACACTCGAGCGTGTCGAGGGGGGTTTAACCGTTGTTGGTACTGAATGGCCGTTGGAACGCAATATTCGAGTTGATTTGGGATTCCAAGACTCTAACGTGCACTTGATGGAGGGGAATTCGGGCGCATGGTCGTGGAGAGCAGGGAGAGGAGTTGGAGGGAAGAGGCGGAAGGAAGTGTCCTTCTGAAGGCCGTTTCTCACTGGAGAGATGACCCTGAAACCTGGTTTGCAGGTTCTTATGACAGACTGCCGGAGACTGTTAGAGTCAATCCACTGAGTCCCGAGAGGGCATGGGTGGAGTCCTGGCTGGAAGAAGTTGGAGCCATTAGGATTCAATGGTTCTCCGGCCCTGGTAGCGCATGGGAGATGCCATTCGAGAGAGGTGCAGCGATCGGCGAAGTCAAGGAAATCATGACTGCTCTTCATGACACGGGGAGGATTACTCGCCAAGAGGCGGTATCGATGCTGCCTGTTCTGGGACTAAATCCAATACCGGGGGAGTGCATCCTCGATCTTTGTGCCTCTCCTGGTTCCAAAACGACCCAGATCTGCGAGCATCTCGGAGACTCTGGTGCGGTTATTGCCAATGAGGTGATCAGCGGGAGGGTAAACACTCTCGTAACGAATGTTCAGCGTCATGCATCTAGGGCCGCGGTCGTCGTGCAGCACGATGGCAGGCACATTCCGAAAGTCCCGAGGGAAGGTTTCGAAGGAGTTCTGGTGGACGTCCCATGCACCGGATCAGGAACTACCAGGAAGAACCCCGATGTATGGGGGAAGTGGAGGCCTTCCTCGGGTCGTTCCCTTAATTCGCTGCAATACGAAATCCTCCGGCGCGCTATCGCAGTCACCAAGTCTGGTGGCAGGATTGTGTACTCCACGTGCTCACTAGATCCGGTGGAGAACGAAGCTGTGGTGGCCAGAGCACTGACCGATGGGGAGGTGAGGATAATTCCCGCCAGAGAGCTTCTACCGGGAGTTCCCTCGGAGAGTGGGATGAGTGATTGGCCGTGCCTGGATGATGCAGGTGAATTGGCTGAATGGGACTCCCTCGATGAGAATATTATTCCTCCTGGAGACGATGGCATCGCGACCCAGTTGAAGAGCTGCCTCAGAGTATGGAACGACTCTATCGGAGGGGGTGGTTTCTTCCTTGCTGTTCTGGAGAAACACCCCGATTCGGGAGGAGATGTTGTTCCTGATCGGATCCCGATTCCATCTTCAATAACTTATGCTGATCCAGACACGTTCCCACGTCCTATTAGCCAGGAGTGGATAGACGAACTCGAAGAGGAATGGGGGGCGGCACCCAGCAGCATGTGGTCCAGGGGGAAGAGCCTGCTCTGGTCCACAGAAGAAGTGAGTAGGATCTGGAACTCTGACAGAACCCGCAAGGGCGGGAGGGAGTTGGTTCCTGGGGAAAGATGGCGTCCCCTGAAAGTAATTCACCTTGGCTTGATAGCAGCTAGGCTCAGGAAAGGCAAGCTGGATAGGATTGTGTCGAGGGCGTCTCACAGACTAAGTGACGTGCTTTCGGGGCCATTTGTGGAGGTCGAGGATGATGTCATCGATGAAATCCTCCTAGGAGGGGAGCCGCGCCGGGAGTCGATCGGGGCCTTTAGTGACGAAGAGCGTGGGAGCCGGATTCTTGTGGGCCCCGGCGGGTACTGCCTCGCTGTATGGGTAGGCAGCAGAGTCACCCCCATGGTGAGCGATTCGGAGAAGACGGTTATGAGAGCAGTTAGAGGTTTGTCAATCGACTCTCAGGAAGAGGAATGAGTTGGAAATTCTGTTCAATCGAGCATGTATCGAGTCTTTTGGCTAGCATATGTTCATGAGCCGCGCAAGCAGAACAAGGTGCCCCGGTGACAGTATGGATGACGTAGACAGGAGGATACTCAAGGTTCTAGAGGCAGATGCGAGAACCTCTCTCAGGAAGATTGCTGAGGAGGTGGGGGTAGCCTTGGGGACGGTCAGCAATCGAGTCAGGAGGCTTGAGAGTCTGGGAGTCATTAGGGGCTACACTGTTCTTCTCGACCCAGACAAGGCGGGATGGGGGTTGAGCGTGGTCATCGGACTGAGGATAGAGAAGGGGAGGCTGATAGAGATCCAGGAGAAGATAGCCAAGGACAACAGGGTCTACGGAGTCTACGACGTCACAGGAGACTACGACTCAATGGTTCTCGCTAGGGCCAGAGACAGGGGTGACTTGGACGACCTCACTAAGAGCGTGATGAGCATGTCGGGCATTGAGCGCTCTTTCACCCACTTGGTTCTGAACTCGGTCAAGGAGATGCCTCCGTCGCTTCCAGAATGATGGCTCATCCGATCTCTGAAACCAATCGCCGCACCAATGGCTCTAATGTTGTAACGTGTGGCAGAAGAGACTCCACGGTTCTCCCCT
>Ga0208764_10002302_pt1 | contig 12044 bp, 8 predicted proteins | sample ETNtaG_18_FD_185762 | JGI IMG/M metagenome (GOLD analysis project Ga0208764, IMG submission 185762) | Marine microbial and viral communities from oxygen minimum zone, Eastern Pacific Ocean - ETNP201302SV91 (SPAdes) (version 2) | ecosystem: Environmental > Aquatic > Marine > Oceanic ... | reverse complement strand
TAATCATAAAATTCTTCTTATTATTCTTATTCTTTTCAAGTAATATTCTCTATTTAATTTTGTTTCAATAACACCCTTACTAGAAGATGCATGAATAAAATCGATTTTATCATTCGATTTAATATCGGAAATTAACCCAACATGAGTTACTTTCTTTTTTTTCTTACCGAACGCAAAAAAAACTAAATCTCCTTTTTTTGATTTTTTTAATTTTACTTTCTTACCCAAGAAAACTTGTTCTGATGTGGTTCTAGGAATATTTAAATCAATAGATTGAAAAGATCTTACCAGTAAACCTGAACAGTCCATACCTTTGGATGAAGTACCACCCCATTTGTATGGGGTTCCAATATATGTTCTAGCTTTATTTATAACTTTCTGAATTGAACTTTCATTTGCAAGTTTCTTTGTTGAAACACAACTTGCTAACGATGTGATGAATATGACTAAATATGATAAATATTTCATTACTTATTAAGTATACAAAATAAATCTAAATTATCTTTTTGATCTTTATTTAAATAATAATCTTTTTCAGAGATTGAAGAAACTAAGCTATCATTGTTGTTTTCTAATTTATTTCTATTTATTCTGTTTAAAATTTCATAGGGTATTTTATAAATAAAAGAAGGGAGATTATTTTCTAAATTAAAAATATCTAAATTTTTGAATTTCTGTACCGATTTTTTATTTTCATTATAATAACTTTTAACTTTTTCATTACCAGCAATACCTTTGATTTTAAAATTATTAAAAGAACCAGACAAAATAGATTTTAATGATTGAGAAGTATATTCTCGAATATGCCATGGATTTCTAGTTAATGTCATCAAAATATTTGGAGTTGTAATTAAAGCCTTACCTCCTTTCTTCAAAAGTCTATATATTTCACTTATAAAAAGTTTATCATTTTTTATATGTTCTATTACTTGAAATGAAATAATTGTATCAAAAGAATTATCAGAAAATAAATTAAGCGGAGGAAAGGATGAACAATAAAATTTATTAGAAGGATATTTCTTTTTAAGTTTTTTTATAACAGGTTCGATTTTATCAACTGCTGTAAATGATTTAGCTTTTTTAATAATTAAATCTACACCTCTTCCTTCACCACATCCCAATTCTAAAACATTGCCTTTTATAAAAGGAATTGATTCTATATAAGCTCTATATAATCTTTGATGTATCGGGTTATCCGAAGTTATTTTTTCTGAGGTTATTTCAGTACTATATATTCCCATTATACAAAAGTAATATTGAATTAGCTTTAAATACAATAATTCTTATAAATTGAAAAATTATTAGTTAATCAAATATTTTGTATATTCAAAAAATGAAAACCTCAAGCCTAAAGTTTTTTTTATTTATCTATTTCTCATCTTTTATTGGATATTCTCAAGTTAAAGAAAAACTTCAAACCAAAATCAGTGAATATTATAAAGAATTAAAAACCTATGATTTTAATGATCCTAATCCTATTCCAATACTTTTGAGTAACCCAAAAATATATCCTTATTTTACTTTTGATGGTTATGAAATAAATGCTAAAAATAAATTATTTAAAATAGTCGAATTAGAAAATGATTATATAAAAGTATTTGTAGCACCAGAACTTGGAGGTAAAGTATGGGGTGCAATTGAAAAATCTACTGGAAAAGAATTTATTTATAGAAATGAAGTAGTGAAATTTAGAAACATTTCAATGCGTGGACCATGGACTTCGGGCGGGATAGAATTTAATTTTGGGATTATTGGGCATCATCCATCTACAGCTACTCCTGTGGATTACATAATACAAAAAAATGATGATGGCAGTGTAAGTTGTACTGTAGGTAATATTGACTTACCCTCTCGAACACAATGGAGAGTTAAGATTATGTTAAAAGAAGGTAAAGCTTCGTTCAATACAGATGCTCTATGGTATAATCCCTCTCCTATTAAACAATCATATTATAATTGGATGACAGCAGCTGCACCTGCTCGTTATGATTTAGAGTTTTATGCTCCTGGAAATGCTTATTTAGAACATAATGGCAATATGCAAAGGTGGCCTATAGATCCTCAAGGAAGAAATTTATCAAAATATAATCAAAATAATTTTGGCCCTAGCAAATCATATCATATAGTAGGAGAATACAATGATTTTTTTGGTGGTTATTATACTAAAGGTCAATATGGTTATGGTCATTGGGGAAATTATGAAGATATACCTGGACAAAAATTATGGCTTTGGTCTCAAGCAAGATCTGGTAAGATTTGGGAGGATCTTCTCACCGATAGTGATGGACAATATATTGAATTTCAAGCTGGAAGATTATTTGTCCAGTTTTCCCCAAACGAAGAAGAAAATCCAATATCTAATGTAAGTTTTGAACCTTACAGAACTGATCAGTGGAAAGAAGTATGGTTTCCAATAAAAGAAATTGGAGGGCTAAAAGAAGCATCTGAGTTTGGAGCAATGAATATTGAAAAAAATGATGACTCATTAATAGTAAAGTTGAATCCATTTATAAAAATAAAATCCGATCTTAAAGTAATAGTAGGAAATAAATTATATCATAATGAAAAAATAGATTTAAATCCAATGGACATTTTTGTGTCTAAAATAGCAATAGAAAAATCTAAAGATTTTGAAATAATAATAGAGGAGTTAGATCTACATTTTATTTCTGATAAGAATCGAAATAAAATCTCAAGATTATTTGCAACTGATGAAAAAATAAAAGTTATGAATACAACTGAAAAACTGTATCAAGAGGCAAAAGAAAATATTAGTTATAGAGAATACAAAAAAGCAGAAGATGAATTAAATGAAATTATTTCAAAAGATCCTTATCACTTACAAGCTAGAATTGAATTGGGAGAATTGTTTTTTCGCAAAGGTGAATATGATAAAGGATTAGAAGTTGTAAATGAAGGATTAAGTATCGACACCTACAATGCATCACTAAATTATATTGCAGGAATAATTTATAAAGTGAAAAATGATAATATAAATGCTAAAGAAGCCCTAGGATGGGCTTCAAGATCAACTAAATACAGATCTAATGCTCTTTCACAAATAGGAGAAATATATCTAAAAGAAAAAAAATATTCTAAAGCAATTTCTTATGCAAAAAAAGCGTTGAATTATGACATAAATAATATTCCAGCTTTAGAAATTATAGCTATAGGGTATAGAAAAGTCTCAAACAAAGAAGGTCACAAAACAATAATTAATAGAATAGAAAATATAGATCCAATTCATCACATAATATCTTTTGAAAAGTATTTAATAAATTCTAATGATAAAAACAGAGAAGCAGTAATCCATTCTCACAAATCAGAATTATCATACCAAACTTACCTAGAACTTGCAATTAATTATTATAATAGAGGTTTAATTGAAGAAGCAATTATTCTTTTAAATATTGGCCCAAATGTAACTATTAATAGGATATGGAAGTCTTTTCTAAAAAAAGATAAAGAGGAGTTAAAAAAGGTTATTGAAACATCTTCTGTTAACTTTGTATTTCCCTTTAGAAGAGAAACCATTAAAGTAATGGAGTGGGCTGAATCAATTACATCAGAATGGAAAACCACTTACTATCTAGCTCTTAATTTATGGGGGAAAAATAGATTTCATGAAGCTGAAGAAAAGTTTCTTGGATTAATAAACTATCCAGATGAATCAATCTTTTATCTTACTAGAGCACTTTTTTTAAAAAAAATAAGAGATAAAGATCCCTATAAAGATCTAATAAAAGCATATGAATTAGACCCTTATAATTGGAGAATAGCTAAAGAAATTACTAACTACTATATATCAAAAGCAAAAAATAATGAAGCCTACAAAATAATTAAAAAGACATATGAAAAAAATAAATCTAACTACATTATAGGTATGGACTATGTAAAAACATTAAATAATTTAAAAAAATACAATATTGCAATAGATTTGTTGGATAGTTTAAAAATTTTACCTTACGAACATGCTGGAGAAGGAAGAGACCTATACACAAAAGCCTACTTTGGTGCTTCAATAAATTATATCAAAAAATTGAATTTCAAGAAAGCAATTTCATTATTAAAAAAATCTAAAAAATGGCCAGAAAACTTAGGGGTTGGAAAACCATATAATACTGATGAGAGAATTCAAGATTACTTACTTTATTATTGTTATTATAAATTGAATAAAGATGAAGAAGCTGAGAATTATCTTAAAATAATTATTAACTATTCTAGAAAAAATATTAATATAAAAACATTCTTAAATGTATTAGGATTGGAGGCTATCAGGAAAATAGAAGGAAATGAATCAGGCAATAAATATTTGAAAAAATTAGTTGAGAGTGATCATGGGTTATCTAGAGAGACAGAATGGATATCAAATTATTTCAAAAGTAATAATATTACAAAAGAAGATTTAAATCATGATTTATTATATACATTATTGCATTTAAAATAAATTTCATGAAAAACAAAAACATAATTTTTGGGACAAGACCAGTTTTAGAAGCTATCAAGTCAGGAAAAACTATTGAAAGAATATTTATTCAAAAAAATATTAACAAGGATATTATACAAGAAATTAAAATTTTGGGAAAAAAATTTAAATTAAATATTTCATTGGTTCCAAAAGAAAAATTAAATAGAATAACAAAAAAAAATCATCAGGGTATAATTTCTTATATCAGTCCAATATCTTATCAACCTATTGATGAAATCATATTAAGGACTTATGAAAAAGGTAAAGATCCAATTATCATAATTTTAGATAAAATCACGGATACAAGAAATCTTGGATCAATTTCAAGAGTAGCAGAAGCTGTAGAAGTAGATGCTATAGTAATACCAAAAAAAGGATCAGCACTTATTACTTCTGATGCCATCAAGACTTCTGCTGGAGCTTTAAATTACGTGCCAGTTTGTAAAGTTGAAAGTTTAAATTATATATGCAAAACACTTAAAAAAAATGGATTAAAAATTATTTCCTGCACAGAAAAGGGTGGTGAAGATGTATATAAACTAGATTATAATTATCCTTTAGCAATAATATTTGGGTCTGAAAAAGATGGGATATCTCAAAGTCTACTAGAGTTGAGTGACAACAAAGTTAAAATACCAATGTATGGAAAAATAGATTCATTGAATGTGTCAAATAGTGCTTCGGTTATATTATATGAAATAATTAGACAAAGGTTATTTTGATTTTAGACCAGTAAAATTTGAACTACTTCTTATTTTTTCACCTAGCCCATCTATTATTTTTATACCTAACTTATTGCAAATTTTTGATTCTGGAATTTCTTTATTTTTCCTATCCCCTCCATTAGCAAAAATATCTGGTTTAATCAATTCAATAGACTTACAAACGGTACCGTCTTTATCAACTGATAATATTGCATCGTCCACCCACATAATTGATTTAATAATTTCTAGCCTATCTGATTCATTCATAAATGATTTGCCCTTTTTTAATTTGGTTTGATAATCATTGTTTACAATTACAAATAGTTTATCACCGAGTTTTTTAGCAAGCTTAATGTATTCAATATGACCAATATGGAGAGGATCAAAATAACCACTAATTACAACTATTTTCATAATTCAAATAAAACTAAATAAACTAAAGTTATTAACATAATTATATTATATTAATCATTCATTATGAACGTTTTAATTTTAGGTTCAGGAGGAAGAGAGCATACATTTGCTTGGAAAATTTCACAAAGCCCTTTGTGTGAAAAATTATTTATCGCACCAGGAAATGGAGGAACAACTAAATATGGAGAAAATATTAATGTTGATATAAATAATTTCAACGAAATTAAAAATTTAGTAGTTGCTAATAAAATTGATTTAGTTTTAGTTGGTCCTGAAGATCCACTAGTTAAGGGAATAGTTGATTATTTTGAACAGTCATATGAACTTAAAAATGTTAAAATATTTGGACCTAATAAACTTTCGGCTCAATTAGAAGGAAGTAAAACATTTTCAAAATCATTTATGAAAAGACATAAAATACCATCAGCTGACTTTAAATCTTTCAATACTAATGAAATTAATGAAGGAATTGAATTCTTAAAAAGCTCATCACCACCTTTTGTGTTAAAAGCTGATGGATTAGCTGCAGGTAAAGGTGTAATAATTTCAAAAAGTCTTGAAGATGCTAAAAAATCATTTGAAAATATGCTGATCAATAAACAATTTGGAAAAGCAAGTGAAAAAGTACTTATTGAACAGTTTTTATCTGGAATTGAAATTTCATGTTTTATTATTACTGATGGAAAAACCTATCTATCATTACCTGAAGCTAAAGATTATAAAAGAATTGGAGAAAACGATACTGGATTAAATACTGGAGGTATGGGAGCTGTTTCCCCTGTAAATTTTTATGATGAAGAATTTGAAAAAAAAGTTGAAAAAAGAATAATCAAAAGAACAATTGAGGGACTAAAAAAAGATAATATACCTTTTAAAGGTTTTTTATTTATCGGATTAATGAATGTAGATGGTGATCCTTATGTAATTGAATACAATGTTAGAATGGGAGATCCTGAAACTCAAGTTGTTATTCCAAGAATCAAAAATGATTTATTAGAAATATTAGTTTCATGTATAGACATGAATTTAAAAAACACAAAAATTGATATAGATAAAAACACCACATCTACTGTAATTTTATCATCTAAAGGGTATCCTAATAAATATAAAAAAGGATTCAAAATATCAGGTTTGGATGAAATCAAAAACTCAATAATATTTCATTCAGGAACAATAAAAGAAGAAAATAACATACTTTCAAATGGAGGAAGAGTAATTGCATGTACAGGTATTGGACATACTATATCAAAATCTTTAGAAGTTTCATATGAGTTAGCAAGAAATATAGAATGGGAAGGTAAATATTACAGAAAAGATATTGGTAAAGATTTAATGAAAAAAAGAAAGGATGATAGCTAATTTATTTAGAATTCTATTTATTTTTCTTATAATAAGTTCCTGTAGTCAAAAGAAACTAATTGATAAATTCATAGATTTTGATGAGAATGGTTGGAATTCTAATGCTCCATCTATTTTTTACTTTTCAACTAAAGATCTTAATCATACTACTAATATTTCATTTAGAATAAGATATGATATAAGCTATCCATATCAGAACTTTTATTATGGTTATTATGTTTTAGATTCATTAGATACAATTGCAAAAAAAAATTTAAAAGAAATAATTCTTTTTGATGAAAAAAATGGAAAACCAATAGGAAGTGGCATTAGTAAAACATTCATATTAGAAGAAAAAATTATTGAAAACCTAATGTTTAAAAAAAAATCATCATTCTCAATTCATATTTATCAAATGATGCGAGAGGAAAATCTATTGGGAATTAAATCTCTTGGTATTTTAGTTGAAAAATAATTAATTTTCATCACTACTTATTTCTTCTGCTGTTTTATTAAATAAAAATGCAACAGAAAATCTCATTGTTTCTGCTAAAGGATGATTTTGTTCAACAGTAGAAATATATGAAAAATCAACAGTAAAGTTATTATAGATTAACCCTGCCCCCATTGTAATAAATTTTCTAGCACCTTTATCATTATTTTCATGAAAGTATCCAAACCTTAAAGCAAGAAGGTCTTTATATAAATATTCTAATCCTGATGATATAGTAATTTCATTTAGTTCTTCTCTAAACCCATTAGGAGCATCAGAAAAAGAAGAAAAAACACCACTTAATACAGACCTATTTGGGTCTTTACCTTTAAATATTTTTGGCTTATTAGTAATAGGATCAATAACATAATCACCTTGTTCATCAATCTCATAAATTGGAGGAGAAGGGACTAATAATTTATTAAAATCTAAAGCAAAAGTTATTGAATTATATTGATCAAAATATGTTTTTAATGAACTTCCAAATCTAAAATTAACTGGAATAAAATCAAGATTTGAAATACTTCCATAAGTAATTTTCCCTCCAATATTTGAAATATGAGATCCAAAAGAAATAGTTGACTCCTTACCATTAATTGTTATATCATTTTTATAATAAAAACCAATATCAACTGCAAAACTAGATCCGGATTTAGCATCTGAATATCCTGATATACTACCTGACAAATTAGACCATATATATCGGAATGAACTTCCTATACCTATGTTTTCAGTTAATCTTCTAGAATAAGTAATTGAAGTACTTAATTCTTTTGGATTCTCAATCCCCAATGATAAACCCTGATTATCAGTAAGCTGTATCTCTCCTAAATCAAAATATTTTAAATTTAATCCAAAAGACTGAATATCATCCAGCTTGTAAAATCCAGACAAATAAGAAATAGACATGTCATCAACAATATTTCCAAGCCAAGGAACATAAGAAACCGAAAAACCATAATCTTTTTCTAAAAATGATAATTTAGCGTTATTCCAATGTACAGAATTTATATCAGGAGATGTAGCAACACCAGTCTCACCCATTGCAGCACTTCTTGAATCAGGTGAAATCAAAAGGAAAGGAACAGCAGTAATAATTGGTCTTCTTGAGGTATCCTGGCCAGATAAAATAGAAGATGAACTTTGAGAAAATACAGGAATTGATTTTAGACTAAAAAAAGTGAATACAAAAAATAAATTTATTATAAATAATTTCATTTTATTAATTTCTTTTTATCATTTTTTTGTATGAAAGATTATACGCTCCATCAAATAAACTTTTTACATGCAATTTATAAATATATATTCCATCAGAAACCATTTGTTGATTTGAATTTTTTCCATTCCAAGAAATACCTTTTACAAGTTTATTTGAGTTTTCAATAATTTTAGATTGTTTGTAAATAACTTTTCCATTTAAATTAATAATTTCAATAGAAACTTCTAGATCTTCTTCTTCCCTATCATGTTCAAAACTAAATGATGTTGATTGAGGGAAAGGATTTGGATAATTCATAACATTATCGATTTTAATCTTTAAATCATTTGTGACCATAAATAGAACTGATTCTTCACCAAGATTATTGTAAGTATCGTAAACTTTTATTTCAAGCTTATGTTTTCCAAAATCTAAATTTTCAATAGGATAACGTATTGTCCCTCGTTTGAAATCATCTTTAAGTGAGATAAAATAATCATTTAAAATAAAATCAATACTATCATCTAAAGTTGCAACAATATTATTTGAATAATCTGAATTATAAATATTAATACCATTTTCATCATATAAATCAATTATAAGTAATGCATTTGAAGCTATATTATCTTCTGATTTAAATGTTCTATCATTTAAATAAATATTAATATCAGGTGGATTTTCATCTATAGAAAAATTATTGGAAGTACCTCCTATATTAAAGTCAATATTAGAACCGTTCGCATCTATTTGATTAAGACTATCTGTTGCATACATAGTAATTTTTGCTTTACCAAAGTTGTATTCAATATTTTTTGGTACTACAAATTCAAAACTAAAATTTCCATTATTGACAGTAGATGAACCTCTAAATATAGATTTATCCCATTCTTTAAAATAAAAAGGATCACTTTCATCTCCTAAGGTTTGCTTATTAGATAATTTATCAAAAAAATCAATAAATACTTCCCCATTAAAATTCTCAACTTTTTTTCCGTTATTCTTTATTTCCCCTTTAAAAGAATACTTTTCCAATGCACGCAAAGTATCTATTGAAAGACTATCTGGAATGCTTAGATTAATATCTAATTTTGGATAATTTAAAATTAAAGATGGATCTCCTAAAAGAGAAAAATTTCTATTAATAGGACCACTTAAACTATTATTCTTCGTAATTCTAAATATATCACCCAGCCTAAGAAAATTATTGTTTTCTTTTTTAAATACATTTTTATAAAACTGATCATTCAATAAAAAGTTAGTTTGAGAAAATACAGGCCTTGTAGTAGTGAATAGTGCTATTGAACCTCCATCTCCTTTTTTAATCATTGATTCACCACCAGAAGTAATTAAAGGATTATCAAATTTTCCAAATTCACAGGTTGCAGATACTAAAAGAGGAATTTTTGATCTATTTGTCCATGAATCTATTGAATTTTCATCTAAAATTCGCTCTTCTGCCCATAAAAATTCATTTCCATGTCCAATATAATTTATTATTAAACTTCCTTTATCAATAGCTTCATTTAACTTTATATTTCCATCTATTGATTTTTTCACTCCTCCAACTAACTCTTGTTTATAAGAATCAATAAATATTTTTTTTATATTAAATTGAGGATTATTCGAATCAACTAAATCAAAATGTTTTTCAGCATTAATTTGATGAATATTATAATCACCATCATCAGCAATTAAGTATATATCATTTTTCCAGTTTCCAAAATTATTATTTGTACTATATCTAATCAGTTTGTCTACAACTAATTTTGAATCAACATTATTATTTACTGGGATTCTTCCTATTCCAACATCTAAATTATGGTCTCCTAAAAGATTTTCAGACCATTCTCCCTCATCATTATCCAAAAATCCAAAAAAATCATCTGATGAATAACTGTAAATATTATTTGTGGAATTTCTAGACTGATATGTAGGAACATAATTCGTATTATTAAAAATTCTATCTTTATAATCATAAGAAGCATCTCCAAATAATAAAACATATTTTAATTCTTTAGATGATTTATTATATAAATATTTTATATAATTACGTATAGAAGATATATCCGGAATAGATGATGAAAATTGTAGATATATTTCATTAACTGTAACAACTTTTGTTTTTAATTTATCATTAAGAAGCCTAAAGTTTGCTAACCTTTGTGCATCAAAAAGAAATAAATCATCAGTTATAATTAATAATTCTACATTTGTATCAGATAAAAAATTTCTAATTCTAGTTTGAGTATTTCTATCAAAAGCATAATTATGAGTAGAAGGAATCAATAAATCATTGTCATTAAACATTATATATTCTTCAAAATTTTTTGAATCAACATTAAAGGTGATTTTTCCTATATCTTTATTATACAATTGATCTTTTATTTCATAAGGATCAGTTATGTTCCAAATTTTTAAATTTTCTAAGTCAGTGGAAATGTTAAATTGTATTTTATCAAAATCGATTTCATTTAAATTGTTGAAAGTTTTTTGATTTGAATCAAAAATAAGTTTAGTATTATAATTAACAATTATATAATCTAAATAAGCTAACGATTTTGAAGTTCCTGAATAACTAATTAATAGATTTAAATTCTTTAAATCATCCACTTTTATTTCAAATGTATCTAATGAAAAGATCACTTTTTCACCATATAAATCTTCATTGATTTTCTCCAGATTTAATTCAGCAACTTTAGTATTATTAAAAGAAATATCAAATTTTGAATTATCAGTTGACCTAGATAAAGCTCTCAATATAATAGAAACATCATTATTATAGAGATTGGGTGATGTAATATTAATTTTTTTTGAATCTCCATTAGAAAATAATTCACCAACCCAATCTCTACCTGATTGAAGAATATTATTAAAATCATTCTCATAAATAAATGTTTCTGAATAAAAACTAATAACATCAATATAATCCTCTAGTGAATTATTAGATTCAATTCTTTTACCTTCTTCTTGATTAAATGTTAATAAATAAAATGACGTATCACTATAAATATTATTTTGATAAGTAATTTTTTTTTGGAATGAATCATATGAAACTCTATGTGGGTCATTAGCATAAAACATTATATATTCATCATTTTCTAAATAATTATTTTCATTGCCTACAAAATCAATTTTCATTTCAACGGGTGAATTAAAATTTGCAGCATCATTTTTTTGGTTTAAAGGACCTTTAATTCCACTTCCAAATATTTGAATAGTATTTGGAATTATCTTTTCAACGTCTATTTTTGATGAATAAGATTCAAAAAAATTTTTATCGAGCTTATATACCCCACTTTTAGTAACTCCAATTCTAATCCATTCCCCTTTAGATAATATGGATTCTTGGGATAAAACATTTTTGATTTCAAAAAGAAATAATAAGGTTAAAAATATTATTTTAAATCTAGTCAAGAATTTTTTCTTTTT
>Ga0208764_10002300_pt1 | contig 12047 bp, 13 predicted proteins | sample ETNtaG_18_FD_185762 | JGI IMG/M metagenome (GOLD analysis project Ga0208764, IMG submission 185762) | Marine microbial and viral communities from oxygen minimum zone, Eastern Pacific Ocean - ETNP201302SV91 (SPAdes) (version 2) | ecosystem: Environmental > Aquatic > Marine > Oceanic ... | reverse complement strand
CGATGGGGCATTAGAGATTCCTTCGGCTATCAATATTATTAATGAAAATATAGCAAATAGAATTGATGGAGCGCCTATTCACAGTGATAATGTGGGCTATATCGCATTAGGTTGTGTTATAAAGGGTGAGACATCACATTATGATATTGTTACAAATCAATCTGCATATGGTTTAACTGAATTAGCAATTTCTAAAAACATAATACTAGGTAATTCAATATTAACTGTAGATGATTATGATCAAGCTATGGAGAGAAGTAAGGATGATGAAACCAATAAAGCTTATCATGCAGCTAAAGCCTGCAGTAGACTTATAGATATACAAAATGGGAAAATCTAAAAAAAGTTCTTCACGATTATTTGCTGTTCAAATCCTTTATGAAATGGAAATTAATGGGAAATCATTTGAAGTAATTCAAAAGCGTTTTGAGGAAGAATCCTTTTTTGAGATTGAAAAAATTAATGATCTTGGTTCGCCAAGTAAAGCTTACATTGAGATACTAGTAAAAGGTGTATCTAATAATCAAGATAAGGTTGATAATATTATTAAAGATAATTTGGTTAATTGGTCTTTATCAAGAATAAATTCTTTAGCTAGAGCAATTTTACGTACATCTGTTTTTGAGCTTTTAGATGTCAATGATGTTCCTAATAAGGTTGTTTTTAATGAATATATTGAAATAGCAAAATTTTTCTTTGATGGCGATGAGCCTTCTTTTATCAATGGTGTTTTGGATTCTGTTTCAAAAAATTACAAGGGATTATAGTTATAAAGTGATGCTTTCTGAAAAGGATTTTATAAATAAATTTATTAAACCGCTTGGAAAAAATAATAAAAACTCTTTTGGTTTTAATGATGATGTTGCAGTTGTTAACAATTATGCTTACTCAACTGATACAATTGTAGAAGGTATACATTTTTTTAAAGATGACAATCCAAAATTTATCGCAAAAAAACTGATAAGAGTTAATGTAAGTGATTTAATTGCAAAAGGTGTTAAACCAGAGTATTGCTTGCTCAATTTCTCTTCAGGAAAATCTATTAATACAAGATGGATTAAAGATTTCACCAACTCTTTTGGTAAAGATTTAGAAAAATATAATTTATCTTTAATTGGGGGCGATACAGTTGTTACTAAAAGTAAAATTGTTTTAAGTATAACTATTTTTGGTAAAATTAATTCTAAAAAAATTAAGTTACGTTCTGCAGCAAAATCATCTGATTTAATATATGTTTCAGGAACAATTGGGGATTCTGCAGTTGGACTTAAAATCTTAAATAAAAAAATAGAATTTGATAAGAAGAGCGAAAAAATTTTAATTTCTCGGTTTCATGTGCCTCAACCTGAAGTTAATTTAGTTCAGTTAATAAATAAAAAGGCAAATGCCTCAACAGATATATCGGATGGGTTAATAAATGATTTAAATAATATTTGTGAATTTAGTAAATTAGGGGCAGAAATTGAATTTTCCTTAATTCCTAAATCTAAGGAAGTTAAAAAATTTCTTAAAAATTTTAAAAATTATGAAAAATTAATTCTAAATGGAGGAGATGACTATCAGATACTATTTACAGGCCCAAGGGGCTTAGATTCTCATTCTAATGTGACAAAAATAGGTAGAATGACAAAAAATAAAGGAATAAAAATTATTGATAAAAATTTTAAGAATTTATCAAAAGGTTATAACCATTCAATATGTTAAGCTTTATCTTGATATTTATATTAACATTTGGCATGTTCGCACTTTATTTGTTTAAGGATTCGGAGGAATAAATGGAAATAATTCACTTAATTATCGCATCTGGTTTATTGGCTGTTATTTATGGAGTTATAACTTCAATTTCAGTGCTCTCAGCAGACACCGGCAATGAAAAAATGCAAGAAATTGCTAAGGCAATTCAAGAAGGTGCCAGCGCTTATTTATCTAGGCAATATTCTACTATTTCAATTGTAGGTGTAGTAATACTTATTATTTCATACTTTCTTTTAGGATTAGAGGTTTCTATTGGCTTCCTAATTGGCTCCGTAATGTCTGGATTAGCCGGTTATATTGGAATGTTAGTTTCAGTAAGAGCTAATGTAAGAACAACTCACGCATCTTCTATAGGTCTAGCAAATGGCCTTAGTATTGCTTTTAAGTCAGGCGCAGTTACTGGTATGCTAGTTGCTGGATTAGCCCTTTTAGCTGTTTCTGTTTACTATTATGTACTCACAAATATTTGGGTTCCTCAAAACGAAAGGGTGGTTATTGATGCGCTTGTTGCGCTAGGGTTTGGCTCCTCTTTAATCTCTATTTTTGCAAGACTTGGCGGAGGTATTTTTACTAAAGGAGCAGATGTTGGTGGTGATTTAGTAGGTAAAGTTGAAGCTGGTATCCCAGAGGATGATCCGAGAAATCCAGCCACGATTGCTGATAATGTTGGAGATAATGTTGGAGACTGCGCTGGAATGGCGGCTGACTTATTTGAAACATATGCCGTAACTGTTGTTGCGACAATGGTGTTGGCATCCATCTTTTTTGCAGGCAATGAAACAATGATGATTTACCCAATGGCTATTTGTGGAGCTTGTGTAATTACTTCAATTTTGGGAACATACTTTGTTAAGCTAGGTAAAAGCAAATCAATTATGGGTGCATTGTATAAAGGATTCATAGCTACAGCAATTTTATCATTAATTATTCTTTATTTTGTTACCGGATATGTAATTGGATTTGATACTTCAATGACTGTTGATGGACATACTTTTAATGGTATGTCGTTATATATTTGTGGTGTTTCAGGTTTAGCTATAACGGGATTAATTATTTGGATAACTGAGTATTATACTGGCGTAGATTATAGACCGGTTAAATCAATTGCGAAATCTTCAGAAACTGGTCATGGTACAAATGTTATTCAAGGATTAGCTATCTCTATGGAATCAACCGCTTTACCAGCGCTTGTAATTGTTTTTGGAATTATCATCACATATTCTCTTGCAGGATTATTTGGAATTGCAATTGCTGTTACAACAATGCTTGCCTTGGCAGGAATGGTTGTTGCATTAGATGCTTTTGGCCCAGTTACAGATAATGCTGGAGGTATAGCAGAAATGGCAGAGTTACCTGAAGAAGTAAGAAATACTACAGACGCTTTAGATGCAGTTGGAAATACAACAAAAGCTGTGACGAAAGGTTATGCAATTGGATCAGCTGGACTAGGTGCGCTAGTTCTTTTTGGTGCTTATACTGCCGATTTAGAATTTTTTACTGCAAATGCAGATCAAACTAGTTATTTTTATGGGGTAAATCCAGATTTTTCTTTATCTAATCCATATGTAGTTGTAGGGCTTTTAGTCGGAGGAATGCTTCCTTATTTATTTGCAGCATTAGGAATGACTGCAGTTGGTAGAGCTGGATCAGCGATAGTAGAAGAAGTTAGAAGACAATTTAAAGAAAAACCAGGAATTATGGAAGGTACTGATAAACCAGATTATTCTGCAGCTGTTGATTTGTTAACAAAATCTGCTATTAAGGAGATGATTATTCCATCTTTATTACCGCTTCTTTCACCTGTAATTCTTTTTTATTTTGTTAATTTTATTGCAACTAAAAGTGATGCATTTTCAGCTTTAGGAGCTATGCTTTTAGGTGTTATAGTAACAGGCCTATTTGTTGCTTTATCTATGACTGCCGGTGGTGGGGCTTGGGATAATGCAAAAAAATATATTGAAGATGGAAATCATGGCGGGAAAGGCTCTGAAGCTCATAAAGCAGCTATAACAGGTGATACAGTTGGTGATCCATATAAAGATACTGCGGGACCAGCTGTTAATCCTATGATTAAAATCACTAATATTGTTGCATTATTATTATTAGCCATTTTAGCTCATTAAAATAATTTAATAATTATTACAAATATACTAAATATATCTGTTAGTAATACTTTTATTATTAATGGATATTTTAGGTATGAAAAAAGCTAAATACGCAACTAATTATAACAAAACTAAGGGAAGACTATATTCAGAACCTGAGAGCGAGCACAGAAATCCTTTTCAAAGAGATAAGGATAGAATAATACATTCTGAATATTTCAGACTTCTTAAACATAAAACTCAAGTTTTCCTAGCTCATACAGAAGATTACTATAGAACAAGATTAACACATTCCTTAGAGGTCAGCCAAATTGCAAGAACTATAGCTAGGATTCTAAATGTTGATGAAGACCTAGCTGAAGTTTTAGCTCTTTCACATGATCTAGGGCACCCACCTTTTGCTCATTCAGGCGAAGAAGTTTTAGATGAATGTATGAAAGATTTTGGCGGATTTGATCATAACATTCAAACTTTAAAAATTGTTACAAGTTTAGAAAAGAGATACCCTAATTTTAATGGATTGAATTTATCTTGGGAAACATTAGAGGGAATATTAAAACATAATGGACCGATAAAAGACTATAAATCAAAATCACCTAAAGGATTTTTTATTAATAGCTATATAAAGGAGCACGATTTGGAGATACAAACATTCCCTGGTTTGGAGGCTCAAATTGCATCTCTTTCAGATGATATCGCTTATAATAATCACGATATAGATGATGGATTTAGGGCTAAAAAATTTAGAATTAAAGATCTATGTGAAATTGAGATAATTGATAGAATTTATCGTGAGATTATTTCTGAATATACAAATTTAGATGAATTTATGATTGTTCAAGAAATCGTAAGAAGGCTAATAGGGTTTATGGTAAATGATTTAATATTAGAGACTCAAAAGAATCTAGATAATCTAAAGCCTAAAAATGTATCAGATATTAGAAATTATGATAGACCAATAGCAATGTTTTCAGACAATATGGAGTTGCAGGATAAAGAACTTAAAAATTTTTTAATTAAAAGAGTATATACTCATTCATCTATGGAAGTTGATAGAAATTTATCTAGAAAAGTTATTAAGGAGTTATTTAATTTACTGTTAGAAGACATTAATTTACTTCCTGATAACCTTAAAATTTTATGTCAGAAAAATTCCAAATCTAAGAATGCATATATCATTTGTGATTATATAGCGTCTATGACCGATCGATCTGCTACAGCGAATCATGCAAAGATTATTAATAATCAAAAATTATAATGTTAAACAGCAATGGATATTTTAAGCAAATATAGAAAGATTCTAATCAATGGTTTAAAAAAGGATTATCCTGACAACAATTTTGAAAATATTTCTTTTGAATTTCCAAGAGATAGAAGTCATGGAGATTTCTCTACAAACGCAGCTATGGTTTTATCTAAAAAATATAATTTAGATTTAGAAATTATATTTAATAATGTAACTAAAATTTTTTCTAAAAGTCATGATTTTACTAATATAGAAATAGCAAAATCTGGATTTATTAATTTTTCAGTTAAAGATAATATCCTTTATGAACTTTTGTCATCAATAATAAAAGAGGAAGAAAAATTTGGTAAATCAAATATAGGAAGAAATCAAAAAGTGAATGTAGAATATGTTTCTGCTAATCCTACAGGCCCTTTGCATGTTGGCCACACAAGAGGTGCGGTATTCGGTGATACCTTGTCAAATTTACTTTCATTTGTAGGTTATGATGTTTGTAGAGAGTATTATATAAATGATTCTGGCGAGCAAATAACTAAATTAGCTAAATCTGTTTATGTTAGATATTTACAATCTTTAGGTGAAACAAAAGAAGAAATTCAAGAAGGTTTTTATCCAGGCGAGTATTTAATTGAGCTTGGGGAAAGATTAAAAAATAAATTTGGTTCTAAATTTAAGGATTCCAGTGAAGATGTTTGGTTTGAATTATTTAAAAAAGAGTCAATAGATTATGTAATGGGTTTAATTAGAGAAGATTTAAATTCATTAAATATAAAGCATAATGTTTTTACTTCAGAAAAGAACCTTCTTAATGATAATAAGGTTGATAAAACTTTTAATCTTCTGAAAGAAAAAAATCTTCTTTATGAAGGTATTACAGCCCCTCCAAAAGGAAGTAATAAGGATGAATGGAGCAAGGTTAAGCATACTTTATTTAAATCTAAAGAATTTGGCGATGATGAAGATAGGGTTGTTAAAAAACATAACGGTGAATGGACATATTTTATGCCTGATATTGCTTATCATTTAGATAAATATGAAAGAGGGTATGAAAAAATTATTAATATCTTTGGGGCAGATCATTCTGGCTATATTAATCGAATGAAAGCAGCTGTTAAGGCAATTTCAGATTCAAAAGCAGATTTTGAAATTAAAACATGTCAATTAGTAAGATTATCAAGATCTGGAAAGCCAATTAAGATGTCTAAAAGGTCTGGAAGCTTTATTACGCTTTCTGAGATAATTGATGAAGTCGGAAGTGATGCTGTTAGGTTTATGATGGTTTCGAGAAAAAATGATGCTCAATTAGACTTTGATTTTGAGGTATTTAAAAGTGAGAATAATGATAATCCAATTTTTTATATTCAATACGCACATGCAAGAATTTCATCTTTAATTAATAATGCTTCGGAAAAATTAGATATAAAGGAGATAGATGAATCAACTTCAGATTTAAATCTCTTAAAGAATATTAATGAAAGGAATATTATTATGTTGCTTGCAAATTATCCTAAGATTGTTGAACAGGCAGCTTTATTTATGGAGCCGCACAGAATTTCCTTCTATTTAAGGGATTTATCTTCTGCATTTCATCAGTATTGGAATTTAAAAATAGATAACAAACGTCTAATTATATTAGATAAAGATAATATTGATTTATCCCTCTCAAGAATTACTTTACTTAAATGCGTTGCAATAACAATTAGGTCAGGACTAGCAATACTTGGCATAAAGGCACTTAAAGAGCTTTAATTATGAATATTAAAAGAATTATATATTTTCTACTCTTAATAGTAATTTTGCTAATTTTTTTCTCTATATATAAATTATTATTCACTAATAATAATGAAATATTAATTTTAACCTCTGATATTCCTATAAAGGAAAGCCCCATTGATGCTCCTGAGATGAAAGAACCAGATTCTATATCTTGCGTATACTCACTTTGGAAATCAGATTCCGAATGTATAAATACTGAGGAGTTATTAATAGAGGGAACTAAGAAAAAAGGTTTTTTTACTATTAGATATGCGACTTTTGGTAATTATAAAGATGCCGAATTTCATATAAAAAAGCTAAGACAAATCAAAGAATTAAATACAATGAAATTATCTATTGAAACAATTGAAAATAATAAGATTATAAGAATTAAAAAAGGTGATACTTTATCTAAAATATCTAAAATATATAAGGTCCCTCTTAGAGATATAATCTCAGAAAATTCTATTAAAGATCCTGGTAAAATTAATCTTAATCAAAAATTAACAATTCCAATGAATGATAAATACCGAATCATAACTATGAATATAGATAGTTATAAAAAAGCTAAGAAAATTTGTGATTTACTTCTAGATAATCAATTTACTTGCTTAATCAAAGCACAATAGTTATTTCTATAACTAGTTAATTATATTTATACTATAAATAACTGATATAAATATTTTTTTTTAATCTTACTAATATAAAAAAACATTAAATATGATTAAATAGTGTCTTTATAACTTTTTAAACGCTATATATAGTATGTGAATTATCAATATGAAATGAGCTTCCTAGTTGATTTAGAGGGTTTTGAAGGACCTATGGATCTTTTATTGTCTCTTGCAAAAGAGCAAAAAGTTGATCTTATGGAAATTTCAATTCTAGAATTAGCCAACCAATACCTTGATTTTGTTAATGAGCTTGATTCAAGAGATATCGAAATTGCAGCTGATTATTTAGTAATGGCAGCATGGTTGGCTTATTTAAAATCTAAATTACTATTACCTAATGAAGAAGAAGAGCCTGGTGCTGAAGAAATGGCTGCTATACTGGCCTTTAGACTTAGAAGATTAGAAGCCATGCGTGATGCTGGAAACAGTTTGATGAATAGAAATAGAATTGGCGAAAAAGTTTTTAGAAGAGGAATGCCAGAAAATTCTATAACAATTAGAAACTATACACAAAAAGATAGCGTGTTCGATTTAATTAAATCTTATACAGAAATTCGTAATAGAAATTATGTTATTAATTGGTCGCCAAAAGCCTTGCCGATATTATCAATTGAAGAAGCTAAAAACAGATTAGAATCTATGATAGGAATTTCTTTAGAATGGACTAACTTTTTAGATTTTCTTCCTAATTCTAAAGATTCTTCTGAAACCGCTATAGCTTACAGAAGGAGTTCTGCTGCTTCAATTTTTAGTGTTAGCCTTGATATGTCTAAGCAAGGAAAAATTGAAATCAATCAGGCCAAGAACTTTGGGTCAATTAGAATTAAATATAAAGAATCTGAAGAAATTATAGATAATAAGGAGATTAGTGCGTAATGAGAAAACAATCTGGAAATATTGGAGATATTAATCTTGATTCAAACAATCAATTACGAGTAATTGAGGCAATTTTATTTGCATCCTCTGACCCTGTCGATAAGAAAACTCTTTCAGAAAAATTACCAAACGATGCTGATATAGATAACCTTATCACCAAACTTGAGGATTTATATGAGGGCAGAGGTATGGAGCTAAAGAAAGTTGGCAGTAAGTACATCTTTAAGACCTCTTCAGATTTATCTTTTATAATGCAAAAGGAATCTAATTCACAAAGAAAGCTATCAAGAGCGGCAATTGAAACCCTTTCTATTATTGCCTACCACCAACCAGCAACTAGGGCTGAAATAGAAGAAATTAGAGGGGTTTCAGTTTCCCCTGGAACAATAGATACCTTAATGCATATGAATTGGATAAAAATTAAAGGAAGAAGAAAAGTTCCTGGTAACCCTCTTGCTTATGGAACAACTGAAGAATTTCTTGTTCATTTTGACCTTGAATGTATTAAAGATTTACCTGATATGCATGAATTAAAGTCCATGGGCCTGTTAGATAATAATTTACCGGCTGATCTTTATCCTGAAAATTCAATAAATGATGATAATATTGAGCAAATTGATGATATAAATATTAATGAAGAATCTGGAGAATTATAATGTTTCCTAGTTGGATGCAAATTTTATTAGTTGTTTTATTGGCGCTTATTTTTTTTGGTAGGGGTAAGATATCAGATTTTATGACCGATTTGGCTAGCGGAATTAAGAGTTTTAGAAAAGGCATTTCTGAAGAAGAAAACACCCCAATCGAAAAAGATGATCAAGATGACTAAATTTTAAATGTTTGATTTTAGTTTTAATGAGTTATTACTTTTAAGTATCTTAATAATTATTTTTATCGGGCCTAAAGAATTACCAGGTGTATTGCGTTCAATTCATCGTTTCTTTTCTAATTTATGGATGTATTCAAAAGAAATTAGAACATCAATTGAATCATTAGCAAATGATGTTGATATAGAAAATTACGATGAAATAAAATCAATTAAAAATGAACTTGATAATATTTCCAACGAAACAAAAGGTCCTAATAAAGAAATTTAATAAGATTTATGAGTGAAGATAATATAGAAAGTTCCAAAGCTCCTTTAATTGAACACTTTATTGAACTTAGGAAAAGAGTTTTAAGATCAATAATAGTTTTAACGATTTCTTTTACTGCATCATTTATCTTTTCCCAAGATATCTACTTATTTCTTGTAAGCCCTTATATTGATGTGATGGGCCCAGAAAGTCAGATGATTTTTACTGCTCCGCAAGAGTTTCTATTAGTTAAATTAAAGATTGCGCTATTTGGGGGCTTATTAATATGTTTTCCGTATTTTTCTTTGGAGCTATATTCATTTATATCTCCTGGATTATATAAAGATGAAAAAATTGCAATGGCTCCTTATTTTATTTTTTCACCGATATTGTTTTTTATAGGCAGCTTACTCGTTCATTATTTAATTATGCCTCTAGCACTTAATTTCTTTGCTAATATGCAGATTACTAATAATTCCTCAAATATAACGGTTTTAATGCTTCCAAAAGTAAGTGAGTATTTAAATCTAATTACATCTTTAATTATTGCATTTGGGCTTTGCTTTCAGTTACCTGTTTTACTTTCTTTATTGGCTAGAGTTGGTTTCGTTAATTCAGATTATTTAAAGAAAGGAAGGAAGTATGCAATTATAATTGTTTTCTTAATCGCTGCCTTTTTAACTCCTCCTGACCTCATAAGCCAAATAGGTCTTGCCATTCCAACATTAATTTTATATGAGATTTCTATTTTAATTGTTTCTATAATAGAAAAGAAAAGGGATAATAATTAGTAAAAGTAATTTTTAATTAAATATATGCACAATATAAATAAAATAAGAGAGAACCCTAAAGTCTTTTCTGAAGGTTGGAAGCGCAGAGGCCTTAATATTGATATTGATGAGATTTTATCTATTGATAAAGAATTAAGACAAAACATTACTAAGATTCAAGAACTTCAGCAGAAAAGAAACAGCATTTCTGAAGAAGCAGGAAAAGCTAAATCACAAGATGATGAAAAAACCTTTTCTAAACTAAATAAGGAAGTGCAGGATATTAAAAAATCTATATCTGATGTAGAGGATATTAAATCTAAAATTAATATTAAGTTGAACGATTTTTTATCTTCCTTACCTAATTTACCTTCTGATGATCTTCCAGTAGGTGCTGACGAAAGCTCAAATATAGAATTAAAAAAATCAGGAAAAATTATTGTTAATGATAATATTCCTCATTATGAAATAGCTGAAAACCTAGAAGGCTTAGATCTTGAAACTGCAGCAGAATTATCAGGTTCAAGATTCGCAATAACTTCAGGCAGTATTGCTAAATTAGAAAGAGCTTTATCTAATTTTATGCTTGATATTCATGTAAATGAACATGGATACCAAGAGATCAATGTTCCTTATTTAGTAAAAGAAGATGCTATGTATGGCACTGGGCAATTACCAAAATTTTCCGAGGATCAGTACAAGACAGACGATGATATGTGGTTAATTCCAACTGCTGAAGTTCCTTTGACTAATTTGATAAGGCAGAAAGTGCTTAATGAAGAATCTTTGCCTCTTCGTTATACGGCTTTTACTCAATGCTTTCGAAAGGAGGCGGGTGCTGCCGGTAAGGATACAAAGGGCTTAATAAGGTTACATCAATTTCCTAAAGTGGAATTAGTTAGTATTACAAAACCAGAAGATTCGAATAAAGAACTTGATCGGATGTTAGAATGTGCAGAAAAAATACTAAAATTACTAGAGCTTCCTTACAGAGTAGTCCTTCTTTCAACGGGAGATATTGGCTTTTCTTCATATAAGACATACGATTTAGAGGTATGGTTTCCTTCTGAAAAAAAATATAGAGAAATTTCTTCTTGTTCAAATTGCTTGGATTTTCAAGCGCGTAGAATGAATTCTAAATTTAAAAACAAACTTACTAAAAAGAATGAATTTCCTCATACTTTGAATGGTTCGGGTGTTGCGGTAGGAAGGGCGTTAGCAGCTATTTTAGAAAATTATTACGATTCATCTGGAACTTTAAATATACCGAAAGTGCTCCAAGAATATATGGGTAATAAAAAATCAATTAAAATGTGAGTATTTTTATATTTGATCTTTTCTTCTAACAAGACTATTGATCTGTAATACTGACTAAGAGGAAAAAATGGAAAATACATTCGTACTAGCACAATCATCAGGCGGTTTTTTTGTTCAAATTATTCCGCTGATATTAATTTTTGCAATTTTTTGGTTTTTAATTATTCGTCCTCAACAAAAGAAAATCAAAGAACATAATAACATGGTAACTAATGTAAAAAAGAGTGACCATGTAGTTACAGGCGGGGGTTTAATCGGAACTGTAACAGATGTTCATGAAAACGAAGTTGATATAGATTTTGGTAATAATATAAAAATAAGATCATTAAAGTCTACTTTAGCTGACGTAAGGTCAAAAGATAAATAAACAAGAATGCTTTACTTTTCTTTAACAAAAAAAATATTAATAGGAGTTTTTTGTTTATTTTTGACTTTATTAGCTCTTCCTAATTTTTATAACATAAATTCTACTA